>Ga0315312_1000935_pt1 | contig 26715 bp, 24 predicted proteins | sample TDP7_MG_FD_203629 | JGI IMG/M metagenome (GOLD analysis project Ga0315312, IMG submission 203629) | Freshwater sediment microbial communities from Lake Towuti, South Sulawesi, Indonesia - TDP7 | ecosystem: Environmental > Aquatic > Freshwater > Lake > Sediment | place: Indonesia: South Sulawesi... | reverse complement strand
GGAGGATACCGAAGAAGCTCCTGCGGGTCTTCACCCACTCTGTCCAGTCTCAGGCCTTCAATGACGCCCTGAGGGAGGCGATCCTTAGGGGGGATGTCCCTGAGACTCTTAGGGTTGAGGGGTTCCACGTGGATAGGATGCCCGAACTCAGCACACGCCCTATTCAAAGGAGGAGCTTCATGGATGTCAAAGACTTCAGGGTACTATCGGTCCAGGATGGCCTCACGAAGATCAGGTTCACCTTGGGGACAGGAGAGTACGCCACAACCCTCCTCTCCTACCTCATCGGACCAAGGTGAGGATCGATGAGGGTTCATCAAAGACTAGTCCTCGTTCCCAAATCCTTTATCTAGAGGCAGACTAAATCCAATCGCGTTTTCAAGGGAATGCATGAACAACGTGCGGCTGTCGTCTAGCCTGGTCTAGGACATCAGCCTGCCACGCTGATGACCCGGATTCAAATTCCGGCAGCCGCACCATTTACCGCCCTTCATGTTAGGACCTAAGTTCAATCTCCACAATCCCTAAACCGAAAAGTCAGGTGGAAAGCTTATTCTGTAAAAAAGGAGCTTGTTCTTGCTTGTTTGGTTGTGGTCGTCTTGCTTGATCGGAGGAGGGAGCGTTTCTTGAGTGTTAGGCTGTCTCAGGAGGAGTGGTGCCAACTTGACAGCCTCCTCATCAATCTAAGAGTGCCCATGTATAACCCTGGGACGAATAGGAACTACACCCAATCCGAGAGGTTCCGGATGCTACTCGAAGTCTTGGCCCCAAGGGTCGAGCATTGGCATTGGCTCAAGTGGAGCAGGGTAATGATTGATGATGAAGGGATCTTGAAGCCTACCCGCCGCTACCCCTACTCCTCCGACGAAGACATCGGATAGGTCTCCGTCATATGGGGCTTCCGAACATCATCCAGCTGCCCCATCGCCTATGCCGGATATTTAGCCCCATCTGAAGAGGTGAACATAAGGAAAGTGGCGGTTCTTCACGAATCTCGAGAAAGCAAATTCCTCTATCGAGATAGAGGTCTCCTCCCCCCTTATCAACTCAGAGATAAGCTTTCCACACATCGGCCCAAAACTCATACCAGTATGCCACGGCCCAGCGGCCATCACAAACCCCTCGATACCCTCCACCCTTCCAAGGATGGGATTCCCGTCCACCTCACAGACAGGCCTCATGCCCGCGTAAACCCTCACAATATGGATGTCCTTGAACATTGGGACGACTCTCATGGCGCCTTCCGCTATGCATTTCAATGTTTCGGGCTCCACGCTCCTTTTCGCCCCCTTCTGAGGAAGAGGGACAACGTGCTCCGAACGCGCAAGTACGTAATTGTCCTCCTCTGAGTGCCTATCGATCTCGGTAGTTATTCCCAGCCTCTGGTGTGGATCCTCGCTACTGGCAACGAATGGTTGGTCGGGGTTGAACCAGACTGGTTCATAGATGACTCGGCCGTGGTTGGTGATGGGCGGGGTGGGCTCTGTGACCAGTGCTGTGCCTATGGCAGGCAAGATCGGGATCTCCACTCCAACCATCCTCCCTACGACAGGGGCCCATGCTCCAGCGGCGTTCACGACGAACTCTGTTCTAATTTCCCCCCTATTCGTTACGACCTTCCTTATCTTACTGCCACTCAGCTCGATACCTTTCACTTTAGTATATGTATATACCTTTACACTATATTTCTTCGCAGTCCGAGCCAAGCCTTGACATACTTTGAATATGTTTATCATCGTATTCGTACTCTCAACGCCCCACGTTATGTCTTCCGCAACATTTGGCTCCGGAAGCTTCCACTCCTCCCGCTCAATGGGATATAGACCTTCCTTTTCCCAAATCTCAAGCCTGCTTTTCCACAGCCCATACTTCATCCTTTCAATGTGGTGATCTGTCAAACACCGTAAGATCGGAACCTCGTTGAGTTCAATGCCGTAACCAAGGTCTCCACTTTCATTCCAATCCTGATACATTCTATACGATCCCGCGTATATGCGAGAGATCGTCGGGTCGACGGGATCTCCTTTCCTTATCGCTCCGGCATTAGAGCCAGAAGCCCCTGCGGCTATCTTATCCATCTCCACAACAATAGTGTTTACACCCGACTTTGCCAAGTGGTACGCCGTCGAGAGTCCCATAATGCCTCCGCCTATTATGGTCACCTCCGTCTCATCCATCAGCCCACTCATTTTTCCATCCCAGCTATGACCTTCAACTTTGTAGGCCTTAGAGGTGGGCGTATGGAAATTGGCGGCAACTCGCCGGATTTCTTCCCAGTTTCTTCGGTGATCAATCGTTCAACCAATTGCTGACATGTTCTACCTTGACATAGACCCATACCAGCCCTCGTCACTCTCTTCACTGCGTCAAAGCTATCTGCCCCCAGATGTATTGCCTTCCTCACATCTTTCTCAGTCACTTCCATACAACGACAGAGGATTAGGTCTCCTTGTTCACTCATATTGTTCACTCTCCTTTAGGTAGGGCGATTCCTCTGACCTTTTGCGCAAACTCCTTCGGCACAGCTACGGAGACGACTAAAGTATGATCGTAACGTTCTCCTTCCAACACTTTGACGATTCTCCCCTTTGTAACAGACCTACCTAGCCTGTCTGTAGCATCTACTACTGTACCTACCTGAGGTACGGGAAGAAACTCGTAGGGGAATGAGACCAGAGCTTCACCTTTCGAGAAGTCATAATCGACCAGGAAGATGGCCAGCCCCGGGCAGATAGGAATGCATGTTCCACATCCTGTACATTTCTCTTCGTATAGCTCCGGCAGACTACATAGAGAAGCCACCTTGATGGCGTCGACGGGGCAGATTGACCCACAGACATCGCAAGGTATCTCTTGGACGCACTCTATGACGGCCACAGGCCCCCTCAAAAGTCGCCTCTTGCTCGGAAACCCCGGGCTCTTCTCCAACTCCTCTATCGATGGTGATCCTGATCTAGATAGGCTCTCACTCATCTGGGCCAGCTCTCAGGGTTTTGGCGCGTTGAATAAGCTGACGTTTGGCTTCCATCCTCTGCACCCCAAAGGGTCCTCCGCGCAGGTCATCGAGAGTCTTCCTGATTTGAGCCTTCATTATGTTTGCCTCATCCCCGGGCAGGTATCCCAGTTTCTCAGCGGCTGCAACGCCTGCCAGTCTCCCCGAGTCTATCGCGGTACTTGCTTCTTCGATGCCAGCACAATCTCCAGCTACGTAGATGCCCTCCACCGTTGTCTCCATATCCTCATCATGTATGGGAACCCACCCGCCAAGTCCCTCCAAAAACATGGTTTCGCAGCCAGCCATCAAAGGCAACTCAATGTTAGGTCTCAGCCCAATCACCAAACAGATCACATCCACATCCAAGATTCTTTCAGTGCCAATGATATGGTTCCAGTTCTCGTCGAGGGCCACGATGGTAGCGGCCTCGACCTTTTCCCTTCCATGGGCCTCCTTTATCGTGTGGGACGTTAGGATCGGAACACCGCAACGCCGAATCTTCGAGGCGTGGACGCCCCAACCTCCTATCCTCGGGAGGGCCTCGACCATCGCGGTGACTTCACCTCCAGCTTGAAGTATTTGGTAGGAGACAATTAGACCTACATTACCCGACCCTACCATCAGGAAACGCCTCCCCGGCAATACCCTGTGAACGTTGATGAGGGTTTGGGCAGCACCGGCCCCCATCACGCCGGGCAAGGTCCAACCCGGGAACATGATATGTCTTTCGGAAGCACCACAGCAGAGAATGATCGCCTTCGCCTCTAACCATTTTGAGCTCATCTGATTCTCTATTATTCCTATCTCTTTTCCAAATATCCCGAAAACGTAGGAGTTGAGGAGTGTTTCAACTCCGTTTTTTTGAGCTTCTTCTAATAGTTTCTCCCCGATCTCAAACCCTCGGGTTCCCGCATAATGGCTATGAGAACCAAAGAACTTGTGGATCTGCTTGAACAGTTGTCCACCAGGTCTAGCATTCTCATCTACAAGGTGAACCCTCGCCCCAAGTCTTGAAGCCTCTATCGCAGCACTTAGTCCCGCTGCTCCTCCTCCAATAACGGCTACATCAGTCCTTAACATCAGCCACCCTCACGCGTTCCAGACCTACCTGAGTCTCTATTCTCATACCCTCCTCTACAGGCGTAACACAAGTTCTAACATTTGGGACACCATCAACCACCATCATACAATCAGTGCAAAGTCCAATCCCGCAAAAGTAACCTCTAGGTTCTTTCCTGATTCGAGTCCTTCGAAATGTCATGACCCCGGCAGCTATTAAGGCGCTTGCGATGGGCTCTCCCTCGATGGCCTTCATTCCTTTACCATCGACAGTGATGTCAACCTCCCTTCTGTCGTCGAGAGGTTCTAGTATCGGATGTTTCGTTATTCGCATCCAGCCCTTCCCTCTCTAAGGTTTCGCATACCTTCTAGTGGCAGATGCTGGAAGGTGTCTAACGGACGCTTGAGATAAATCTTTGGAGTAATCCTCACTGAAGCTTTACTCTTTTTTCCAACTCTGGATATACTGGGCAGTGGGAGATCATAATAGATTGGCTCGTACATCAGCAACACACTGAGCAGATCACAGGAATTAGCTGAAACGTCCATGGGCTTGTCTTAAATCCTTCAAAGCCCAACCAACCTTACGGGATTCCTATGAGAATAACCGAAGTGAAGCCCCTCGTATCCGCTCCACCCCGCTCTTTCGTCTATGTCAAAGTAACCACAAGCAACGGCCTAGTAGGATACGGTGAAGCAGAGACTGATGGAGTTCCGGAGGTTCAAGCCGCAACCATCAATGCCCTAGGCAAGGTAATAATCGGCCTCGACCCCTTCGACACGGAATTCGCTTACCAAACCATGATGACAACCAACTTCGGCCTACCACCGGAGCAGACTATGCGGGTCGTCGGAGCCATCGATGAGGCCCTCCTCGATATCAAGGGCAAAGCCCTGAAGACACCTGTATACAACCTCCTCGGAGGGAAGTTCAGGGAGAAGATCAGGCTCTACTGCCACCTCCTAGTTGGCGCAGGAGGGCGAAGGGAAGATGAGAGGGAAAGGAAGACGACGCCAGAGATGGTGGCAGAGGCCGCCAAAGAACAGGTCAGGCACGGTTTCACGGTCCTCAAGTTCGACCCCTTCACCACAGTCTACTGGGAGGATGTGGACGACCCTCAGATCGCCGCGTATGGCGGTGTCAAATCCAGGCTCCAACAGGGGATGAGTTACCCGCGGAAACTCGTCCCAAGGGCCATCGGACTGGTCAAGGCGGTCAGGGAAGCCGTTGGACCCGAGATAGGTATCTGCACGGACATCCACGGCCGCTTCGATGTGGAGTCGGCCATCAGGATCGGTAGGCTCCTCGAGCCCTACGACCTCTTCTTCTACGAGGAACCCATACCCCCAGGTAACGAGGAAGCCCTAGCCTACGTGAGAAGGCGAGTTAACATTCCCATCTGCTGTGGTGAACGAAGATACACCCTAGAGGACTTCAGACGCCTCTTCGAGCTTCAGGCCACGGACATAATCATGCCCGACCACGCTAGGAACGGCGGAATAAGCATGGTGAGGAAGATCGCTGACCTAGCCAACATCCACCACGTCCCTCTAGCCCCCCATGTGGTGTACTCTAGTCCTCTGAATGCCGTGATCACTGCCCATACCTGCGCGTCGATCCCGAACTTCCTCATCTCCGAGTCCATGGGCCCCCAACGCCTCGAACTCTACAAGGACCTGATCAACCCCCATGTCCTGCCGGAAGGGGGATACCTAAGGGTTCCGGATAGGCCCGGCTTGGGGGTGGAACTGAACGAGGAGAACCTAGACAAATATTATCCACCGCTCTAGCCTAACTATGTAGTACTAGGATTTTTCCTCTTTTTTCTTCCAAGAGAGAGTAGCTAGGGTTGCATCGGAAGCTAGGAATCCTAGACCGAGAAGCCCGCCTAAACGTGTCAAAAGGTTAAATGGAATCCCGATAGACTGAACCCCATCTCATAAGCACCTTCTAAGAATAGTAGCTAGTTCTCACCCTTGCCATTTCTCCTCTGAGATAGTTACTACATATTCAGAGGAGGAAGCCCCGAGTGCCCCCCACAGTAGAATGTAAAAGCTCTTGACATTAAGGCTTCTCCCTCCTCAAATCAAGAGCCCTGAGAATCCATTCTATTCTCTGACAATCCTGAACCCATCCCACCCCTGAGGAGAAAAACAGTTCCTCAGTCGTGTACGAGGTAGTTGAGGATGACCTTTGTCAAATCCTTGTTCTCAACCAACCCCTCGACCTTAACATCATCGCCATGGACTATCAAGGGAACCATCCTCTCGTGAAGAGAGCCGTGGGACCTGATCGAGGTCTCGCTGACTACTTCCTCAGGGATGTCGCCGAAGACTGTGTCCTCCTCCCCGAGGACAAGGAAGTCTCCCACCCTGTCGAGGGGAAGATGATACTCCAAAGATGCCTCCTTGGCGGGTAGAACCCTCTCAACCCCTTCGACGCTGCTAAGTATTTCGAGTGCATCTCCCTCAGGATACTTCCCCGTCAGGTAGACGTAGGCTGAGCCACTCAAGTTGCTATGATGGATGACGTACTTGTCCTTGACGGTGGGAATGACCCAAGCATCTATCCCCACGATTTCTAGGGCCGCCCTGAGGTTCACAGCCTTAGTCTTCCCGAGCATTCCGTGATCCGCACTGAGGCAGAGAAGATTCCCACCCAACTCCTCAGATAACAGGCCGATCTCCTCGTCGATCAGCTCCATATGCCTCTTAGCCTCGTCCTCCTCAGGAGCATACTTGTGACTAACATAGTCCGTCGTGCCCACATAGGCCAAGTCGGGGCTAAACTTCTCAAGCACCACTCTCAGGGCCCTGAGGAGCCATGGGTTGACATCTATGGAATATATGGTCGGAGGCCGCCCAATCTCCTCAACAATCCATTGAGGTGGGCTCTCGGCTGATAGGACGATCTGTGGTCCTTTGTTTAGGAGAGCACAGAGCTTATCTTTGACTGAGAGGAGAGCGCTAGTCTTACCCCTTCGACCGAGTTCTTCAAAGATCGTCGGAGCAGTTATGGAGTCCGGGGACTCCATGTAGACTTCCACACCCCTCCGTCGATCGTAGTAGCAGTTTGAAGTTATTCCATGTTCCTTCGGATAGGTGCCAGTGATGAGGGAGACGTTGTTGACGTTCGTGACCGTAGGGACCATCGCTAGCGCCGTATCCGTCGAGAAGCCGCTCTTTTGCAAAGCACGAATATTCGGTATGTTGCTTTGATTGAGGTAGTCTGGGGCACACCCATCCAGACACAGCAGTATCGCCTGCCTCCGCTTCGACATCGTCTATTACCTTCTCTCACGTCAAAGACACTATAGGCAGACAATGAGACTATTAAACGTCTATAGCGAGGCCTCGGAAATTCCAATTCAGAAACGAGCGCATAACGCAGGGGCCTGAACTGACCACTATCATAAGCCTAGTAGTAGCGGGAGTGGGGGAACCCCACCTTCCCGCCCTTTATGTAGAGCACGCCACTCAGAATAAGCTCATTCACCATCCGCTCAGCCTCAGCTCTGTCGTAGCGCATCTCCCGCTCTAGGAGGGCGTAGAGTGATTCCTCCGAAAGGTCGCCGAGTCTTTTCTCTTCCTCGACGATCTTGGAGACAACCCTCTTCAATGCCTGCCTCCTATCATGGGACAAGGGACTGACCAATGTCTCCAGGTCAACGCTCTCGACCTGGTTTGTGTCTTCGATGTCCACGATTCTCCCTGATTGGCATACGACTTCCACAGGACCAGCACCGAGGAGTTCGACTGCTTTGTCCACTAGGTCCTCAGCAAGTGGAAGCTTGAGGCAGTAAGGGTTCCCTGAGACTGTTGCTGGACCGGTGACCTCAAAAGTGCACAGGAAGGAGTTGCCTTCTGCTTCGATAGCGATGATGTGTCCGCGTTTCCGGGACATGGCGCAGGCCTGAGGATGAGGATCGGCTCGCGAGCCCCCTAATAATGTTCAACTATTTAACTATTATGCTTCTGTTATACTGTTCTTCCGTGCGACATACCGGAAAGTGAACATACGTTCCAAGCAGAGCCTAGCCTTCTCAGCCACCCCCGGAGGGACAGAGACCGGGTAACTTTCATCCCTCAAAGCCAAGTAAACATTCTCCAGCGTATTCATCTTCATATTTGGGCAGACAGCCCCCTCGTAGGCCGGAATGAATTCCTTATCGGGGTTCTCCTTCTTGAGGCGGTGCAGGACGCCGACCTCTGTCCCGATAATCATTCTCTTGGCCTGGCATTGGCGCGCGTAGCGACACATTTTGGAAGTGCTCCCAACGAAGTTAGCTATGTCGAGCACTTCGGGAGTGCATTCGGGATGCGCAATCAGCGGCGCGTCTGGATACTGCTCCTTGGTCAGCAGTACGTCCTCCTTGAGGATCATGGCATGGGTTGGGCAGAAACCATGTTCAGGGACCGGAATCGTCTTCTTACCGGTTTGCTTCTCAACGTATTTCGCAAGATTATAGTCAGGGCCGAATAGAATGGTGTCACTGTCTAGAGACTGGATCACCTCGATGGCATTTGCGGAAGTGCAGCAGATATCCCCCAGAGCCTTGGTCTCAGCCAAGGTGTTGACGTATAGGACGAGGGGCAGCCTAGGGTACTTCTCTCTCCACTGCCGGGCAACTCGCGCTGGAAGCATCTGAGCCATGGGACATCTGGCGTGCGGCGTCGGGACCACAACCTTCTTCTCTGGATTCAACATAGCCCCATTCTCGGCCATGAAATCCACGGCTGAGAAGACTATTAGCCGAGCCTCCCTCTCCTCCATGGCTTTTCGGCTTAGTTCTATGCTGTCTCCCACATAGTCCGCTATGTCCTGTATCTCGGGCCGCTGATAGTTGTGGGCGAGAATTATGGCTCTCTTCTTAGCCCTCAATCCCTGAATCTTGTTGATTAGAGCCTTGTCCGCGGCCACGGTCCCACCCACCGAGCGAAGCTCAGAACTGTAGGGCTGAAAACAGGGTTACAGGTACTTTTAAACTCTCACCTTCCAACAGATAACGTAGACTCAGGGGCCAATCGGGTGCAATGGCATGGAGAAAAGCAAGGCATACCTTCGAGACCTCACGCCCTACCGAAGGCGAATGCTAGAGCAGGCTTTCCTCGCCCTCCAAGACGATCTCGGAAAAGGTGACATGACGACGCTCGCCGTTTCCACCTCTGAGGGGAGGGTGGAGGAGGCTGTAATAGTGGCTAGGGAGAAGGGCATCCTCTGTGGTGTCCTAGAGGCGAAGGCCCTCCTTGAAGCTGGGAACCTCAAGGTAAGCTTCGAGAAAGAGGAAGGGGCCTCCCTACAGGCAGGAAGCATCATAGCCAGAGTCAAGGGCGATGTGCGAGAGATCCTCAGCCGCGAGAGGACGGCTCTAAACTACCTGCAGATTCTCAGTGGAATCGCAACTCTATGCAACGACCTCTCCAGATGCTCCTCCAACAAAGTCTCGAGCCTCAGAAAGACCCACCCCGGACTCGGTTTCAGCGAGAAACGCGCCGTACTCGTCGGGGGAGCTTTGACGCATCGCCTCGGCCTCTTCGACGGCTTCCTGATCAAGGATAATCACCTGGCCCTAGTGGCTCGGGAGCTCTTTGGTAACGCCACCATAGGTGAGGACCAGAAGATCCGGGCAATTGAAGAGTGCCTCAGGAGAGCGAAGAAGTACCGAGCGGAACACGGTTTGGAGCACCTCTTCATCGAGGTCGAGGTTGAATCCGAGGGCCAGGGCCTGGCAGCAGCTAGGATGCATCGAGAAGAGGGGGCCCCCGACATGATCCTCTTGGACAACATGAGCCCCAAGAAGGCTGAGAAGTGCGTTAGAGCGATCCGTGAGGTGGCAGGGTCAAGCATTCTAGTGGAGGCCTCGGGTGGTATAACGCGGAAGAATCTGGATCTCTATCTGGACGCAGGGGTTGATGTGGCGTCAATGAGCTTCCTCACTCTGGGCGCACGTCCCCTAGACATAGGATTGAAGATAGTTGGCTACAAGTAGCTGCCTCTCATAAGAACTGGTTAGCTAACTACCTGGTGATCCCATGGTAGACCCGAAGAAAGAGTACGTAGTCCCACTAGTCAAGGTCGGGAAGGTGGAGCTCCAACGCTTAGAGGTTGGGGGCAATCCCTTCCACGGCATCTCCTATAGGGATGCTGAGACCGGCGAGTATTATAGGAGAAGGTTCTGTGAACCCAGTCATCTATCAGAAGTTATCATAGAAGCGATACGCCAAGGAGTCACGACCATCTCCATCTCACCAACCAGCTATGATGCTGAGTTCAATCCCATCTTCTTCAGCATCATCAGGTCTGCTTCCGAAGGAGAGAGCTCCGAGATAGCAGCGGTCCCTTGGATGAATATCGAGCGGTCCCTTGAGTTCCCCGCGGGATTGAGGAAAGAGGCCGTATTCGCTGCTCTCTGCGCGGAAAGTAGCGAGCTCGCTGGAATGAACGTGGAAAGCTTCGTCCGAAGATTCGCCGAGGACCTCCTCTGCAAGGGGATCTGCAGGTATGAACCCCTGCTACCAAATCTGAGTCGCGAGGGGCTAGAAGAGGTCTGGAAGAGGATCGCAAGTGCTAGGGACGAGCTCAGGGATGTGGAGCTCAAGTTTCATCCTCAAAGGGTTCGAGGAGATGTGGGGGATCTACCATTCGACGACTTTTCCATTCCGATGGCGAGGCCGGGTGGACACATTGTGGACGTCCTCGTGGCGTTGAGGCGGTTTGACGTTCTGGCCGAGTATGCTGACATTGTCCATGAACAGGTCCCATCTGTCATGTTCTCTACACACTTCGCTGGAGTCACTGTCCCGTTGATAGATAAGGAGGATGTAGGGTGCGACGGCTATGTTGTGCCCGTTAACAGGTTGGGAGCGTTGATGTGGCCGACGCAGGGTGAGGTGGAGAGGGCGATAGGAACAACCGCGAAGCCTGTCTTCGCCATCAAACCCCTCGCTGGCGGCCACTCCTTAGGGAGAGAGGCCTTTGACTACGTGTTCAGGATGGTGAAGGCCGATGGAGCCCTCGTCGGCGTTGCCTCAGCGGAGGAAGCACGCTCTACTTTTTCAGCAGCAAAGGAATCTCTGAGTCTGTCATAGTTGAAGTTAGGAAAAGCGTGTTCCCTCTTCATTATCCACTCTTGGCTGTCCTGCCTCTTAGTCGATAACCCCCCATCGATGAAACGAAGACTTCTTGAAGACCTTGCTCCATACTAAGATAGGCGTTGCCCTTTGGATGCCTCGAATATGCTCTCCGCGGTCGGGTTGGAGAAAGGAGTCATCTACGAGGTAATAGTCTCCACGAGTGCCCTGGATGGTACGCCGAACGCCGCGCCTATGGGTGTTCGGAGCTTCGACGGGAAAACGCTGACGCTCATACCCTTCAAGTCGACGCAGACCTACCGAAACCTACTGGTAACCAGGATGGCCGTAGCCAATATCATAGATGACCCCCAACTCTTCTACAACACAGCCCTGAAGGAAGGGGCACCATGCCCTCGACAGATGTTCGAGGACGCGAAGCATGTGGAGGCTCCGCGCTTGGCTCAAGCGGAAGGTGTCATTGAACTAACAGTATCAACCATACGGGACGAAGGCCCAGAGAGGGCGAGAGTTGACTGCGACCCTGTCCATTCTGAGGCCATTCAGCTGAGGCCTAAGCCCTATTGCCGCGGGAAATTCGCGGCCATAGAGGCCATCATCCATGCGACTCGAGTGAAGGTCTTCCTCAAAGAGGGTAGGAGGGAGGAGGCGAACCGACTAATTCAATCAATCCTCTCCTACAAGGCATTGGCTGAGCGCGTCTGTCCAGATTCAAGCTACTGCAGGGTCATAGAAGATGTGGTGGGAAAGGTAAGGGAGTGGGAACGAGGGGGGTAGATCACCTTGGAGTTGTGGGAGTGGACGCCATGGTACGAGAAGATTGCCCGAAGGCTCCAACTCAGCAAGGAGGAAGACCAGAAGGCCGCAGACCTCCTCTCAAGCCTCCTCAAGGAGGATGCATTAACCCTCGACGAATTAAAGGACAGAATCTCGGAGAGAGCCGTCATCATCTTCGGGGCCGGCCCCTCCTTGGCCAATGACCTAGGGCGACTTTCGGAAGCTTCCATGCTGGAGAAGTATTGTCTGATAACGGCTGACGGCGCCACGACGGCCCTCATGGTGATCAGTAGAAAGTTCCCAGACGTAATCGCGACTGACTTAGATGGAAGGATTGAGGACCAGATCGAGGCCTCGCGCCGGGGCAGCGTAATCATCGTCCATGCCCACGGCGATAACGTCCCTCTCCTCGCCAAGTACGTGCCGAGCCTGAAGAATAGGATTGGGAGTACACAGGTTGAGCCGAGGCCCCATGTGTACAACTTCGGCGGATTCACAGACGGGGATCGAGCTGCCTTCGCTGCCGTCGAGCTGGGTGCTAGCGCCTTGGTCTTGGCGGGGATGGACTTCGGCCATGTGGTGGGAGAATACTCCAAGCCGGACTCTCATGCTTCGCGGATGAAGAGGAGGAAGTTGGAGATTGGTTTAGAGCTGCTTGCGTGGCTTTCAACCCGAACGAGGATACCGCTTTACAACGTAACTGAAAGGGGAGTAGCCATTCGAGGCTTCAGGAAAGTGAGCCCAGAGGAGCTTAGGACCTTTCTTTAGGGTCATGCCCCATCTCCAGCCTTATCTCCCCAAGGGTCGTAGTCCTCTCAGCAATAATGTCGTGCTTATGGACGCTCTCGTTGCTGTACATCTGGACGAAGACGGCCACATCGTCGGGAAAATCCTCATACTTCTTGGAAACGGCTAGGACGGCCTCCCTGACCACATCCTCTGTGAACATGGGCCTACGATGGCCGGCCTCGACGACGGAGGCCTCGGCAGGCCTCTTCAGAATAGTGTACGTCTGTCCACTCATCGAGTTCTCGAGGATAGTCGCCAAGTCTTCTACGTCCACTCGCTTTCCTGGCGGGCAGGTCATTAGGATCGAGCCCGTCGTTCTCTGGGTATGGGTGGCGCAGACCGAGTTCTCCAGGATCTTTTCGATCTGCTTTCCCTCATATCCTAACTTCTTCAATCTGTCACTCGTCAGCGTCCTCAAGAGATCCTGAGTGCATGGGCACGCCGTGAAGCCCACGACCCTCACCCCGACAGCCCTACTGACAGAGATCCTAGACTCATCCTTGGTCGCTTTGGCAGTGGCCAAGAGTTCGCAGGGCTCTTTGATTGATAGGGTCTGACCTGGAGCCGTGCGGGGAATCACGTAATCGCTCTCCAGATTAACCTCCGCCTGCGTCGCATAGTCATGCTTCTCGAGGAGGCTTCTGGCTAGGCTTTCACAGAAGTCTTCGATGCTGTAGACCTTCCTCTTGGTCCCCTCCATCACCTCGTGGAGCGACTCGGGGTCCCTTGATAGGTGTACCCCCCGCCTCGTGCTTGGGAGGTCCACGTACATCTCTATCTTCGGGAATAGGGTGATGACGCCCCCTTTCCCTTGGACCTTAAGCTCCGTCCGGAGGTTCTTGACCCCTACGCGCGTAAGCTTGAGCTGCTGTTTGGGTAGCGATTCCTGTAGGTCTATCATCTGGGTGAGGAGATGGGGTGGAAAGGTCAAAGGCGAAACCTCGCGGCTAGTTCCTAACAGATAAAGCAATTAAACTTATTGCAAATGCTTAGACCATCGAAAGATGGGCCCTAAACACCCGATCTTAACTATTCTCACAATCCGATGACTAAAATCCTAGGATTTTCGACTTTTCCAGTAGATGTTCATAGCTCCTTTGCCATGATTATCGAGTCGACGTATTCTCCGTCCTTGAGGATCGCCTTCGGAACACAACCGACTATTCGATAACCGGCCTTCTCGTACAGGTGACGGGCCCTGCTATTGCTGGCGAAGACGTCCAGCATCAGGATCTTGAGCCGAAACCTTCTGGCCTGAGCCTCAGCCTCCTTCATTAGCTCCATCCCAATGCCTATGTCGCGATAGCCGCTTCGTATGACTATTCCCAAGACTCCGACATGTCTTTGGCGTCCACTCTTAGGGCTCACATCTGTTTGGCCGACAACTCTCCCATCGACCTCAGCGACTACAGCTACTTTACTATCCTTCTCAATGGCTGAAAGATGCCTTGCCAGCCAGTCGACCTCAGCGTCGCGCTCTATCTTTTTGTCTAAGTTAATCTCGGCACCCTCCTCCACAAGGGAGTTGATCAACTCTAACATATCATCGAGGTCGGACCAATTTGGCGCCCTCAGCGTGACTCTTCTCCCGTCCTTCGCCGTGAAGCTCCTGATCATGGTTCCAGCCTTCAAGGGCCAGCATCCCTGAACCGTTACTCAGTGACCTTAGCACCTAAAACGGTTTAGTTCCACAAGAGTGATGATGAACTGAGCGCATGTTTTAGGGAAAAAGAGTTTACATACTGCTGGACTTTGGCTAACAGGACAAGACGCGCTCGCTTTATCAATTCGATCGTAATAGACCCAAGAATAGTTATGACGAGGAGGAATAGCGATGACTATTCATCGATTTCAACCCGACGTCTATTACACTGCTCTAGGTTCCTACGAGCCTGTCCTACGTATAGCAGATGGTGACACCGTGATCACCACGACCGTGGACAACGCCGGTCGAGACGCGTCTGACCAGCAGGTGACGCCTCGCGGAAATCCACAAACCGGCCCCTTCCGCGTAGAGGGTGCTGAAGCGGGAGATACGCTGGTCGTCCGCTTCGACAAATTGCTACCAAATAGGCAGAGGGGGCGAAGTTCCACTATCATAGCCCCGAATGTTGTTGACCCAAGTTACGTGGAGGAGATGCCATCACGTCGCCAACAGGTCGAGGCTGAATGGGGACTGGACGTTCAGAAAGGAACGGCCACGCTACTTAGACCCGAGACAGGACTGGGAAACCTAGTTCTGCCGCTTAGGCCCATGTTGGGGTGCTTCGGCGTAGCCCCTCCGAGGGGTCAGGCTATCTCCTCCGCCACATCCGGTGCCCACGGAGGCAACATGGACTATAATGGGTTCGTTGCTGGGGTGACTGTCTACCTCCCGGTTTTTGTCCCTGGGGCGCTCTTCTTCATGGGAGATGGACATGCTGTACAGGGAGAAGGGGAGATAGTAGGCACAGGCATAGAGGTATCCTTCGATGTACAGTTCACCGTCAAACTCCTCAAAGGCAAGAAGATTAACTGGCCGCGAGGAGAGAACGAGGACTACATCTTCACGATAGGCAATGCACGCCCATTGGATCAAGCTCTCCAGCACGCCACAACTGAAATGATACGTTGGATCCAAGAAGACTTCGGTCTGGACGCCCTTTCTACGCATATCCTACTGGGTCAGTGCATCGAATACGAGGTCGGAAACGCCTACGATCCAGCCTACACGATGGTGTGCAAACTTAGAAAGACTTGGTTATCGTCAAAGTAATAGACCGCTTGTGAGCGAAGAGCTAAAGAGGCTTAGTCTGCTCAATCATGTACAACAAATAATAGCAGAGACGCTCTAGATTCTTTGTTGCTTGGGTGGAACCTTGACTGGAGTCGTCAGGTGTTGCATCTGCGGGCGTCTCTTCAAGAGGGAAGCGGTCTATCAATGCCTCAACTGTGGGAGATTCTTCTGTTCAGACTGTATAATCGACTCAACCACAGTCTGCCCAGACTGCGAACCTACCTGAAGTCTATGTAGAAACATTCTTGGCGGCAAACAGAACATACGGATAAGGGGAAGCCGCAATATAGGCAGAATTACCATCCGAATCTCTAGGCGGGTTGGAATAACGCATGAAGGTTCTGCTAGTGACAGGTAAACTCGCCGAGGCGGCGGTTAGGAGACACGCCTCCGAATCCAAGGTAGAGGCCTCAGTGATCTCTCTCCCCATATCTGTTGCCTCCCTCCTCACCCCCGACCTCATAGCGAGACACCTAGGCACTATGGACCTGACAGGCTATGAGACGATCCTCATCCCCGGCCTCGTGAGAGGGGACGTAAGCGTCGTGGAAGAGGCGTGCAAGATTCCTACCTTCAAGGGTCCAAGATACAGTGCAGACATCCCAATCGTACTCAACATGCTCGGGGAAGTAACTCTTTCAAGAATAGAGGCCGCGGATAACGTCCTTCGCCAAGTTTTCAAGGAGCAGATTACTCTACAACTTCGACAGGTAGAGGAAAACCGAGACGATCTTCTCAAGCGCCCCGGAAACTTCTTAGTGGGGGACCTGCCCGTCGGCAAGGACTTTCCCATGCGGGTGATGGCCGAGATACTGGACGTTCCAACGTTATCGGATCGAGAGATTCAGTCCAGAGCCCAGTACTACATAGAATCAGGCGCCAAGATCATTGACATCGGCATGATGGCAGGGAATCCTCGGCCTAAAGAAGCAGCTCGAGCCGTGAAGGCCGTGAAGAGTTTAGGCCTAGCTCCGGTTGCCATCGACACCTTTGACATGGAAGAGGCGAAGGCAGCCGTAGAGGCCGGTGCCGATCTCATCCTGAGCTTGGACGCTTCGACCATAGTTGAGGCAGCATCCTTTGCCCAAGACATCGCCGTGGTCGTTCTTCCCACGGACAGTCGAGGTGCCTACACTCCTAAGGAGCCTCAAGCTCGCGCAGAGGTCTTGACCAGAAACGTGTCTAAGGCGAAGGAGTTAGGTTATAGGAGAATAATAGCGGACCCCGTCGTCGACCCCCTAATTTTCCCAGGCCTCTCAGACTCTCTAATATGCTACTACCTCTTCTCCCGCAGGAATCCGGATATACCCCTCCTCTTCGGAGCAGGAAACGTCACAGAACTCTTAGACGCGGACAGCGTGGGGGCGAACGCTCTTCTAGCCGGAATTGCAGCCGAGGTCAATGCGAGCCTTCTCCTAACGACCGAGGGGAGCGACAAGACTCTAGGATCGGTGAGGGAACTCTCCATAGCCTCTGACATGATGTTCGTCGCTAAACAGAGGTCCTCTGTTCCGAAGGACTTGGGACTTGACCTATTGGTCCTGAAGGAGAAGAGGCGCCTCGAAGAACCCTATGAGGGCAGCTTAGATGAGGAAGCACGAGCCATCGAGGCGAAGCCTGTATCCGAGGAGCACATCGACCAAGCGGGGAGCTACCGAATCATGATCGACCGTTCAAAGGAGCGGATCGTCGCGATCCGATTTGTGGGGACTACTCAGAGGGAAATCGTCAAGGGCAAAGATGCGGCGAGCATATATGGAACCCTCATAAACATGGGCCTTGTCACCCGCCTAGACCACGCCGCCTACCTAGGAAAAGAGTTGGCCAAAGCGGAAATAGCCTTGAAACTCGACAGATCCTACGTCCAAGATCGGCCCCTCTTCCCCCAGGACGATGATGAAGCATGAAAGCCAAAGAGAATCTGCCAGACTACGTCATGGAGTGTGCTCAGCTTGCAGCGACCCTAGAGGTGAGTGGATACCCCAAACCCGGAAACGTCCATCGGACTGCCGACTTCGATGATCTTCGCTTCGAGGACTTCCTAGCCAGCGCCATCGCCTTGGGTCCCGCGATGAGGCTTGTAGCTCGCCGAGGCCTCGCAGCATCCAAAGGAAGGCTACCGCTTAGTCGTATCTATATTGGTGAAGCCATCAAGGATGCTGTGAACGAAACAACCAGTTGGCAGAAGGGGGGCAACACTCATCTGGGGACGATTCTTCTCTTCGCGCCCCTCGCTACGGCCGCGGGGCTCTGTGGATCAATACAAGCCCTCAGCCCCCTGGACCTTCGCCACGCCCTAAGGGATATTCTTGAAGCAACTACGCGGAAAGACGCTGTCTACGCCTTCGAAGCCATAGCCAAGACGACCCCCCAGACCTTAGGCAAACTCTCCGACCCTAAGGCACCAGACCTTTCAAGACTCGGGCGCGGGTTCACCCCACAGGTAACTCTCCTAGACGCTATGCGTCACTCATCGAGCTGGGATGGAGTCGCCTCAGAGTGGTCGACAGGTTTTGAGAAGGTCTTCACCATGGGTTATCCGAAGTTGATCGAGGTCTTCGGCGAGACTCGGGACGTGAACATTGCTACCGTTCACACATTTCTCTTTCTCCTCTCACTTTTCCCCGACACCTTCATGGCTAGAAAGGTTGGACTGAAGAGGACCCCTTACATCGAGGAGGCCGTCCGAATCGGCTCCGAGTTGACGAGTTGGGTGAAAGAATCGGGGAAGGAAGCCTTGAGGCTGGGCGGATTGACAACTCCTGAAGGTAGGGATGCTGTCCTCGAGTTGGACCATCGTCTCAGGCAGGAGGAGGGGGGATTGAACCCAGGAACCACAGCTGACCTGACTGGCGCCTCTCTGATGGTCGCCCTATTGTGTGGATGGAGGTTCTAGGTCGTCCAAAGGAGGAGCAACTAGGACGCCGGAAAAATAAAAATAATCTTTGAGGATCGCTCAGCAGAGGTATGAGGATATGGTAGACAACAAAAGAAAGACAACTATTGAAAAACTTATAGCCCGGGCTTTAAAGCTGACTGGTTTAGTAGAATGTCAGGAAGACTCTGTAGTCAGCAGAACAGTAATTGATAGAGATACGGGAACGGTAACCTTGTTCTCATTTGGCGAGGGGCAAGGGTTAAGTGAACATGCAGCTCCTTTTGATGCGTTGGTTTATCTTCTTGATGGAGAAGCTAAAATTACTATAGCCGGAAACCCAATTCGCCTAAAGGAAGGTGAAATGGTCATAATGCCAGCCAATGAACGGCATGCCTTGAAAGCAATAACAAAATTTAAGATGATTTTGACGATGATAAGGTCCTGAACAGTCTGCCACCCGCGTCCACATTCCAACTTTGGCTTGTTCAAAGGGGAAGAGGCAACCTTATAACAGACACCTTCAGAATCCATTTAACCTAAGGCCCTTGAAGGATTAGTGTAAGAGCAGTTGGAGCCCACCTGACTTGGCAAGCGAGAACGAAACGTCGAGATTCTTCCGAATTCTTGACATTGTCAAAACAGAATTCAGCCCCAGAGACGCGTACGTCAGGGAAGGTACACCTACCTTCGTAGTTCCTCTCGAGGCTACGATCATAGACAAGACCAATAGGCTTGCCGTGCGGTTGGCCTCTGAGGGCCTCGGCCTAGTTTTGGAGCAGGTTGGTTCCGAGGTTGTGCTCCAGGTCGTTCCTAGGCAACTTGTCGCTCGTCCCGCATTTCGGTTAGCTGGTCTCAATCTCTCCTTGATCCTCTTTCTCACCACAATTGTGACTGTTGCCATCTCGGGGTATTACATCGCTTTAGACTACGTGGAGGTGCTCCGTAAGCTTCAGATGATAAGTCCCACAGATGAGCCTTCCGTCGTTTGGAGCCAGACCGCGCTCTATGCGATTACCCTAATGTCTGTTGCGGGCCTCCATGAGGTCGGGCATGTCATAGCCTGTCGGAGAAATGGTATCAAGGCGACGATGCCTCTCTTTATCCCGGGGATACCCCGTTTTGGGCCGGGGACCTTCGGGGCGTTAATCCTTCAAGAGCGCCCCGCCTCGAACCGTAACCAACTCTTCGACATCGGGATCTCTGGGCCAATGGTTGGCTTCGCTATTGCAGTGGTTGCTTCAGTCATAGGGTACTCTAGCTCTCTCCCCCTGACGAAGCAGCAATACAACTATGTCTTCGGGCCGCAAGGCGCGGGCGGTGTAATATTTCCTCCTCTCCTCTTCCTGTTCTTGGGACCTTGGGTCTTCTCAAGCCCGAACGCCTACACCTATGTGATGCATCCCCTCGCCTTTGCAGGATGGGTGGGGACACTGATCACGTTCCTGAATGCCTTTCCAATCGGTCAGATGGACGGAGGACACGTCTCTCGAGCCTTGCTCGGGCGGGTTTGGCACAGGCGGCTGGGTTACGTCATGATCACTTTGATGTTCCTTGCAGGCTGGTGGCCGATGGCAATCCTCGTCATCTTCCTGACTAGGTTGGATCACCCCGGAACCTTGGACGACGTGACCCCACTGACTAGCTGGAGGAAGGCGTTGGCCTTGGCTTTCCTGGCCATGTTCATCGCTGTCTTCACCCTATCCCCTGACGCTCCACTCCTTGCGCTCCTCTTCGGATAGGGGTTGATGAGGACGATGGCACCAGCCTCCCTCGTCACACGGTGGCTGGCTTGAGGTTCAAGTTCGTACCCCTAGCCGCCGAGAGCTTGGGGGTTCGTTCGATGTGCACCTACGTCGAAACGCCCGACCTGAGAATTCTCATCGACCCCGGCGTCTCATTGGGGCCACGGTTCGGGCTCCTCCCCCACCCCAAGGAGTATGAGGCTATTCGTGAGGCTAGAAAACGGTTGGCTCGCCACGCAGACATGGCCTCTGTCGTGACGGTCAGCCACTACCACTTCGACCATACGACGCCGACCTACACGGACTATGTCTGGAACCTTTCCGACCTATCTGTTGCTCGGCAAATCTACAAGGACAAGGTTGTCTTGGCTAAGGATCATAGGAGCATGATCAACACAAGCCAGAGGAGGAGGGGGTGGATGCTCAAGAGCATGGTTCAGGAGGTTGTCAAGTCCTTCGAGCCAGCGGACGGACGGACATTCACCTTCGGCGGAACAACCCTCCACTTCTCCCAGCCGGTCTTCCATGGGGAGCAGGATACCCTCCTTGGCTGGGTCCTGATGCTGAGCATAGAGCACGGTGGGGACCTCTTTATCCATGCATCAGATATTCAGGGGCCGATGGTGGCCGAGACTGCTGAGATGCTAATCAGGGGCGACCCGAGCTTCATCTACCTAGGTGGTCCACCCACCTACCTCGCCGAATACCGTTTTAGGAGGGACGTACTCTCCAAGGCTTTCGACAATCTGTCCCGAATTGTGGAGAAGGTTCATACCGTGGTCGTTGACCACCATATTCTTCGGGAGGGGGGTCGACCACAAGGCTTCGAGAAGGTCTTCTCCGCCTCTCAGAGGGTGCGTCACCGACTATTGACTGCTGCTGAGTTCTTGGGTCTTGAGAACGAGTTTCTTGAGGCTAGGAGGAGGGAGCTCTATGAGGAGTATCCGCCCTCAGAGGAGTTCCTGCGCTGGATGAAGCTCCCTGAGATGGAGCGGATGAGGACGCCCCCGCCCCTCTGAGGAGGGTTTCTCCTTTTATCTTGGTTCCTGATGAGTTATTGTTGGGTGTGTGATGAAGACTCTGGCCCAGATGAGCCCGCGCGATGAATGGGATCTTGAGAACAGAGCACACCCCGTTGGCTCAGCCCGTAGGCTTCTGGCGTCGAAGGGATTAATTACCCGATGACTTTCACGGAAGCACTTGAAAAATCAAATTTCACAGCTCTCCACCGTAGTCCATACAAGAGCTTCTTTTTTGGTGGTCGTACGTTTTCGTTAACAATCCTACCTTTACGAGTCGCTCTAGATCTCTGTATACAGATTCTCGGTGGATCTTTGGGTCCGAGGAAAGACATGCCTCGTAGACCTTGGCTAGATCACTCTCGCCTCTTTCACGTAGTATCTTAAGAATCATAAGCCGCTTTGTTGATCCTAAGGCTGCCCCAAGCTCAGCGGGTTGCATGGCTACATCATACACTCTCATATTTTTCGCTATTTGTAACAAATTCTGCAACTAGTTATGAATAGTGTTACAAATTGATTTCAGTTTGGCTTCTAACTCTGTCCTAAGACGGATAGAGACGACCGACCATGAAGAGAGGGAACCCTAATAGTAGTTCAATAAACGAAGACAGAAAATGGACAGAATCAAAGTGGAGGGAATTTCTCGAAGAATTGGTAGCGAAGGGCATTGTAAAATGGTCTGAGATCACACCTTTAGTATTAGGTGCTTTGAATCCTCCCCAAGTGGGTACACAGATGAGGTAACGTTGAAGTTGTCCTTCACTGGGCATGAATGTTAGCTCTGAGCCATTTTGCAGAGAAGCAGGTAGAGGAATCAATTCGAGGACTCATCAACTTCAACCTCGTAACTCAAGGAAGGACCTTTTGAGCCTTCCTTCGTCCGTCTACGGCCTCAAAAACTAAATAACTTCGCTCGGTCTAGGGGTAACTTCACCTTGTTTGCCACCGTCCGGAAACTCGCCCTAGCCAAGATATACCTCGTCCCCCTAGTCTCCAACATCTCAGGATCCATGGCATGGGCCATAGCCGTTCTCTATGCTCTGGACCTAGGGTCGAGCATTCTCCAAGTTAACCTCATAACTACCGTCTGGAGCACGATGGGCATCTTCCTCCAGGTTCCCTTCGGCATCCTCTCCGACCATCTAGGAAGGAAACCAATGCTCCTCTACCCAACCGCATTGACAATACTCGGATCTTTGATTCGAGCCCTTGCCACAGACCCAAATCATCTCCTCCTCGCCGCCCTGGTGGGAGGCTTCGCCGGTGGGGGCTTCTTCCCCGTCTTGCTTTCAATGATCGCTGACATCGCCAAGCCCGAGGAGCAGAAGGAGGCGATCAGCACCCTCTTCCTCTTCTCAAGCATCGGCATGGTCTTGGGACCCATCATCTGCAGCTTCCTCCTGACCCTACCACAAGTAACCCTGCGAAGCATCTACCAGATCGATGCCGTGGCTCAGACAGGCGCCCTACTCTACATAGTGACTCAGATTCGAGAGACGAGGCCTCAGAGACCTAGGGATGAGAGAGTTGAGTATCGGGCCTACATTTCAGAATTGATAGGACAAAGTAACTTCCGTGGGCTCATAGTCATGGCCTTCCTCTTCTTCTTCTATTTCTCCATAATGAACACGTATATCCCAGTGTACGGTCGGGTTGCCCTGAACCTCTCAGATGCCGAGGTTGCTTCATTCTCAACCTATCGCGGCTTGGCGGTTATGCTCATCCGTCTCTCAGCCACCACATTCTTGACGAAAGTTCCGATCAGGGTCTTCCTCCTAGCAGCCTTAACTTTAGGTGGGATCACCGGTCTAGCCACACCTTGCGCCAACGACTACCTATCGATAGTTCTAATCCAATTCCTCTCCGGCGTGAGTTTTGGAGCTACAATGATCCTCGGGTCCACCCTAGTAGTGATGAACTCTACGCCGGGGAACAGAGGCCTCGCGAACAGCCTCTACAACATAGCTCAATCAACAGGCAACATCACCAAAATCCTCACGTCACCCCTCGTAGACAACTTTGGACTCATCCCAGTATTCCTCACAGGAGGCATCGCCGCTCTCACCTCAACCATCCCCATATTAATGCGCAAGGCTAGTGGTTGAAGCCCATTATCCCCATGAAAGCGGTGGACATTAAGGAAGAGGATGGGTAGGAAGCCTACTCGCTGGCCTTCTGAGATGGCTCTGAGTGGATCGTCACAGTTGTTTTCTCAAATCTCTTCTTCAATTCCCTTTCTATACGCGACGCTACGCGGTGGGCCTCCTCGATAGAATATTCCCTGTTCAGGACCAAATCCAAATTGATATAGCGTCTTTCACCACTTACAAAGGTCGTCAACGCCTTAATCTTAACGTTCCTAGGATATCTATCAATTAGTTGTCTTATCGTATCTTCTAGGTTCGATTCAAGAATTGAGCATTTCTGACTCACTTTTGACTGGTCAAAGGGTTCGAGATGAACAGTTATCTTCACAGCATCTAATTCACGATGCAGCGCCTGTTCTATCCTCTCCGCTATTCTGTGAGCCTCGTCCAAGCTAAGCTTTCCATCAACCTGAGCATGCAATGTGACATAGAGACTGCCACCAGAGTAGGAAGTGCTGACACCGTGCACTCCCTCGACCCCTTCTACAGCCGAAGCCAGATTCTCAATCTTGCTCTCCAGAGACTCTTCCTTGATACTCGGTTCCACATGAACTGTGACCACAGTATCGCCTAAGAGGGATGCTATATTTGATTCAATTTTTGTCGCTATCTCGTGAGCCTCTTTGATCCCTATGCGCTCCGAGACGACAACGGTCGTGTCCACGAAATACTTAGAACCAACTTTTCTGGCTTTGAGTCCCTTGCACTCCAAAACTCCGCGCGTTCCATCAACCCGTCTATGGAGTTCTGTTATCACCCTCTTGGAGATAGCGTCACTCAGCTCCATGCCGCTAGTCCTTAGAAGGCCTATGCTTAGGTACGCAAGAAGAACGCTTAGGATGATAGAGCCAAAAGCGTCGCCTTGGGGTAGACCAGCGACGGTTGCGAGGTAAAATCCTGCCAGGGCGATAGTGGTGGAAGCCATGTCGCCGAGGGCGTGATACAGGTTGGCTCTGACCGTTACCTCGCTCTTCTCGGTCGTCCTGCTCAGGGTTATGACCCGGAGAAAATCGATGAACAGAGTGTATCCGACTGCCATGAATCCTATGGGTTTCGGCAGAATCCATGCTCCACCAAAGATGAGTCTGGAGAAAGATTCATACACCAAAAACGTCGCGGCCGCAATAAGTGCTATTCCACCCACCAAGCCGCCTACGGACTCGATCTTTCCATGGCCGTATGTGTGTTCCTCGTCTGGGGGCTTCAACGCCCACTGTGTAGTGACTAACAATATCAGGGTTGTAATGGAGTCGAATGTCGCATGGGCAGCATCACTTAGAATGGCAAGACTGTTGACCATAACGCCTGCGAGCATCTCGAATATGACTACTGAAACGATGGCGATTAAGGACAGCCTTAAGGCTCTGATCTTGTCCAAGTCTTCACTTTTCCACTCGTAATTGTTGCTTTTAGGCTGGGGCGGGATTTAAGGATTTCAAAGGTCTCCTTACAGATGTCAAAGCCTCTTGAAATAATCTTCCCAACATTGGTTGCCCTTGAGGCAAAGAGGCGAAGGTCTTTGCTGCAGATTTCAGGGACGCAGCGTTCCAACAAACATTCTAGACCATTTTCTTATTAGCTCAGGCATCCAACTCAGGGGAAGTGATTCCAATGCCTCTTTCCCCTAGGGAGATTGAGAAGAACATCATCGGCGACATCTGGTCTTCCCCCGACTCCTACCTAAATCAGGTGGCCCTCTGCAGCTTCGGAAGCCGCTTCGGAGGCACAGCTAGCGAGAGGAAAGCCCGGGACTACATCCTCAAGAAGTTCAGGGAGTACGGCCTCGATGCGCGAACAGAGCCCTTCCAGTACATGGGCTGGAGAAGGGGGACCGCCAAGTTCGAGGTACTCCACCCCATGGAGGCCATTTTGCACGCTATTTCCCTCGTCCAGTCCCCTTCAACCCCGAGGAGAGGCCTGGAAGGAGAACTGATCTTCATCGGAGATGGTACGCCCACAGACTTCCAAATCATGGGCCACCGACTTAAGGGCAAAATAGTCATGTCCACTTCGAGAAGCCCTGCGACCTTCCCAAGATACGTCCACCGCCGCGAGAAATACGCTCGAAGCATCCAAGCTGGAGCCATAGGCTACGTCTTCATGAACAGTCAGCCAGGAAATCTCCATCAGACAGGCTCCTTAAGAACAAACGAAATCGGCCAAATCCCCGCTGTCACAGTCAGCTACGAAGATGGCTATCGCCTACAACAACTCCTGGCACAAGGACCAGTTAAGACCAGAATGACCATAGCCAATAAGGTGGGCCCTGCCAAGGCTTGGCATGTGATCGGCGAATTACCTGGGAACAGTTATCCTCAAAGCGAAATCCTGGTCTGCGGCCACTACGATGGCCACGACATCTCTCAAGGAGCGGTGGACAATGCCACGGGCACAGTGGTGATGATGGAGATGGCCCGGGTCTTCGGCAGATACAGAGGCACCTTCAAGCGAACCATAAGATTCGTCGCCTTTCCCTTGGAGGAGATGGCTATCACTGGCTCAACCCTCTATCTGACAGCGCACACAAACGAGCTCAGGAATATTGATTTCGTGATCAACCTAGACAGCGTCGGCGTACCCGGACGTAAGGGAGTCTGCGTCCAAGGATACCCTGAGATGATCCCCTACTTCAAGAAGATAGGGCAAGAGGTGGGATATAACATCGAGGTCAGTACCCGCGTCGGCCACGCCTCAGACCATTTCCCCTTCGTCACAAGAGGCATTCCGAGCATAACGCTAACTACGCCGCGTAGCGGTTCTGAGGACAGGGGTTGGGGCCATACCTCAGCCGACACGCTCGACAAAGTTGACCCCTTCGACATAAAGGATGCCGCCACGGTTACGGCGCAGATTCTAGTAAGAGTTGCCAACGAAGACCAACCCATAGCCCGCCACAAGAGGCAGGAGGAAGTTCTAGAGCTGATGAAGAAGGACGACTTGGAGGAGATTCTCAAACTCGTCGGGCTATGGGACTATTTCTTCCCATGGCCCGAAAGTCCGAATTGAAGACTTCGAGGTCGATGGAAACAATTCGAAGGTTTAAATTCAAGTATCGCAACGACTCAACTAGGTAAGAATTGTTCAACAAGATAGTCATTCCACTCGACGGCTCAGAATACGCAGACAAAGCGCTGAACGTAGCCATCGAGCTCGCCGGAAAATACTCCGCCTCCATCGTAATAGTCCACGTAGTGCCCGCCGCATCCACCCTGATAACTGGGCCAGAGGTCTCCAGCGCACCTATTTTGCTGAACCTCAGTGATGAGCTTGACGAGAGTGGTCGAAGAATCCTGGAAGAAGGTGCTAAGAGGACTCAGGCGGCAGGAATCCCCGTAACAACGGTGATGGAGCATGGGAACATCTCAGAAAGCATAATCCATATCGCCGAGGACGAGAAGGCGGACCTGATCGTCATCGGTGAAAGGGGCCTCGGCGCCG
>Ga0315312_1000934_pt1 | contig 26725 bp, 31 predicted proteins | sample TDP7_MG_FD_203629 | JGI IMG/M metagenome (GOLD analysis project Ga0315312, IMG submission 203629) | Freshwater sediment microbial communities from Lake Towuti, South Sulawesi, Indonesia - TDP7 | ecosystem: Environmental > Aquatic > Freshwater > Lake > Sediment | place: Indonesia: South Sulawesi... | reverse complement strand
GTTTTGCTTCATTCCATACGATTGTATTAATTCTCTAACTATCATCGCTCTGATGGCTGGAACCACGGACTTTACCGCGACCTCGCATGGTATCAGCATGATAGGGTTCACCAACCAAACAATTGTTATGGAAACGTATATAAGTATGACGTAAGTCATGTCATATGACATACGTCATAAGGACGCCATGTGATGCAGCCTCTGGCTTTTCCTCCTTTCCTCCTCTCAGTGGGGCCAGGGAACCACATGGATGTTCTTATGACAATGTCCTTTAGGTGACATGTACCATGATTCTTGAAATTAACTCGCATCAATCATTATCTACAATAGTGAAGAATAGTGCAAATTTAGTCGATATCTTGAAACAAGTTGAAATTCGTTGTAGAAACTGCGAATCTATATCTCCCATAACTTGCGTTGAGCGATGTGAAATATGGAAAGCAAAGAACGAATTTTTGAAGATCAATACAATTGTAAGCGAAAAGAATCATGTTCTCAACTTGTTTAATGTCGTGAAAAATAAGAGACGATTGAGAATTTTGGATGCCCTTTCGAAACGCCCTCATGACATAAAGGAATTACAGGATTACCTAAAGAACAATGGATATTATCACAGTCGTCACACCATAATCAGTGAATACCTCAAACCATTGTTAAAAGTCGGACTCGTAAAAGAAGGCAACAATAGATATAGGCTAACCTTGTATGGCAGAAAATTTTATGATCTAGTGAGTAGCTTCAATTTTCAAAATGTATTGCCGGTTCGTTCTCGCTGTTACGAAGAATTTGTGTTGAGGAAGCTACTAAGTGGACCGAAAACTCATGACGAGTTAGTTGGGTCAATAGCTGAAGAAAGTTTGTCGAGAGCCATAAGAAGGCTGCGAGAGAAAGGGCTAATAAAGACCCAGGGTAAATGCTCTGACATCGTTTTCTATTTCAAGGCAGAGGGAGAGCCAGATGCGAGGTTTTCGCCGACTGAGAAAAGGGTTTTTGGTGCCATTCCAGAGGATGGTATATCCGTGCGTAAACTTTCCAAAGAGGTTGGTATAACCATTAGAAGAACCTACAAGTACCTACGTAGATTAAGAGAGAAGAAACTAGTTTTTGCCCGAAAGAGACCTAGAACCTATAAGCTCAAGCCATCTGGGAGAAAAATTGCCGAATTCTTGGAACGAACGACCAACTTCGCCCTAGCCGCTTCAAACACGGTCGTCAACTAAATAATATCACAAAAGTTTCACACCAACTTTTTTCAAAAATTTTCAAGTTCTGGACGAAAATACACATCTAGCTCACGCATAGGATTTTATCATGCGAGAGCGTGGACTCGGACTTGGATAAAGAGACACTTTTCACCGGGAGGGAGTGCTAGAGCCAAATTATGTTTTTTTTGGCGAAAAAGAGAAATAATATGAATACGAATAGTTTTTCGGAGGTAGAAAATGCCCATATACATCCTTCTTTCCACCCTAACAGCTGAGGGAGGAAAGACCATTAAGAAAAGGCCTGAAAGAATTCGAGAGGTGAACAAAGAGATCGAAGCCTTCGGAGTGAAGGTCCTCTCTCAATACGCGGTACTAGGACCCTATGACTTTGTCAACGTTATTGAAGCTCCCGATAACACGACAGTTGCTCGTGTTTCTGTGGAACTTGGGTCTCGAGGAACGATTAAAATCATGAGCTTGCCAGCCATACCCATAGAGGAGTTTATCACGGCTATAAAGGAAAAGTGAAATAGACTCAACTTCAACAACCATCCTTTTTTATTTAAGAATCGCAGAACCCTTTTAGAAAAAAGTGACTATCCGAATACTGCTTTAGAGAATGGGTTCATTGAGGACAAACTAGAGAAGTAGCGCATTTAACAGTGTTCATGTTGTACTTGTCACGTACTTGTCTAAACGCCTCATGACCATCTCTCTTGTTGGTAGTGTGGTTGTTCCGATCCCTTCCACTACAAAGGATGCAACGCATGAAGCGAAAAAAGCCGAGTACTTCGGATCTTTGGTTCTTAAATATTCCACGATGAAACCCGCTGAGGAGGCATCTCCGGCACCAGTGGGGTCAACAAGTTTCTCTGCCGGAGTAACTGGAATTCTCTCCACCTCATTCTCATGGCATAAGACTAAGCCCTTCGCTCCCTGCGTTACTAGTACGATTTTTGGTCCAAAGCCTTGGATGATTCTCGCTGCTTTGTTTAAATCACCTGTTTCGGTTAATTTTTCAGCTTCAGCTTCATCACATTTGAGGATGTCAACATAGGGCAAAGTTCCCTTTGCTTCCTTCCAGCTACGAAGCTTCACAATGGAACGGGGCCCACGCTCTCTGCAGTAGCCTTGAGGATCAAGTGATGTTAAAATACCTTTTTCATGTGCAAACTTGATAATGTCATATGAAACTTCATGAAACACGGGACCGAAGTGAAAACATCTAGCGTTAACATAGGCAGCAGGGACATCTTCGGTCTCTATGGGTTGACTGTAGTTTAGAAGTCTCTGAGTTCTCTTCCTCCTTTCATCATAAGCATTTTCAAAAGCTGTAGTCTTCCCTATCTTCACTTTTAAGCCTAAGAGACTAATGTTTGCTCTTCGGAAGTATTCTAGGTATGCACCTCTGAAATCCATTCCAACCTTTGCTACAATCCCCACAACCGCTCCGAGTTTAGCTGCGGTAAGCGAGGTATACGCTGCAGCACCACCTAAGGTCTTGTGGATCTTCTTGGCAGATGTTACGATGGTATCATGCGTTAAATGACCAAAAACAATCAGGTCAAAGCCCATGGTCTCTCCACAAAATCTAAGCAGATTTTCACACTTTATTTAGCTTTTTCTTCCATTTTCGGTTTTCTCAGCCGGTATCCCCACTAATTGTTGTCGTCACCTCAGAACTCCTACGCAGAGAAGATGAAAATGATTTAAATCTTCATCACCTTTCTCATTATGTTTGGATCAAACATGATAAGGAATGGCTTGGGGTGATGGATTGGAGTTAGAAGCATTGGCTAACATCTATCTGCTAAACCTGACGATTACGCTGGCCATGTTCCTCGTTCTGGTGTTTCGAGCTTGGATCGAAATGAAAAATTACAGGATCATGTGGAAGGAGCTGGAGTGGAGAAGAACCTACGAGATGGTGGGAAGAATTTTGAAGGCGGAAAAGGATCTTTTCACCGGGGTTGAGGGCGGAAAAGAACTCTATGAGCTTCTCTGTGAAATGTTTAAAGTGACAGAAACTTAGCGAGTTTTGAGAAGGGTCAGGGAGAGTGCCAATCCTTAATCAGCTCCTTCGGCGTACCAGATTTTTCTCTCCCGTATCGACAGAAGGGCTTTGTCAGGTGCCTCTGAGATCGAGGAGAAGTTATGTAAAGCCCCTCCTTAAGGTCTCGGTTGGTCTTAACAGCCACCTTTTTCAGCTTGGAGGAGCGAAAGGCACACCTCTCACACCTAAATCCCTTCCTTGTCCCCATCGACTTCATCCGCTTGCCACACTGAGGACACATTGGATTTTGAAAAACGATTTTGGGAGCCAGCCTTAGAACTCGAATCTTTTCCAAATTGATGGTCATGGGATGCCTTGACGAAGCGGGACGAACCCCACCAAAAGCTTCCACAAGATCTCCAACGATCAGCTTTTTGGCGACCTCTCGAAGAGCCCCTGTGGGTTCGTAGGCTGCGCAATCTACCTGCCCACTTTCGTCTTTAATTGGAAAGATAACGTGCCCCCCGGGGATGACTTCAGACTTCTTGGTTATGGCTCCGCGAACAACCACTGGGTTGAAGGGTTGTACCTCACCAATGGAGCTGATCCTTCGTAGGTGAGCGTCGGTCCCATGGTTCGTGCGGAAGATGACCCACCGCTCGATCGTTTCCTGCGAACGGATCAGTTCGTGGGCTTGCTTAATGACCTCCGGAGTCTCCCCTCGGATACCGTAAAGGATTGGATCCGGTCCTCTAGGGGTTATGAGGATCCTGCCTTTCTCCGGGTCTATGTTGTTGAAGGTGAGGGGCGCGGTTTTCTCGTTCATTTCCTCAATAGAGGAACCCTCTATTCTTCGTGGTGTGCCACGATTTTCCCTTGTTCGGTAAGCTATGATCTCGTAGGTGTGATCTCCCCGCAGGGTTTCTCCGATGGCGGCTAAGCCTCCAATGATGCCACGTCCGGTCTTGAAGCCCACGGCCTCGGCCTCGAACATATTGACGAGTTTTACCGCCTCCTTCATTTTCACCACACTCTGTATGGTTCTCTTAGCGAAGTCTTTGAGCTCTCTGGGTATGTTGTTGAAAAAGAAAACGACACCCGGGTCAGTGCCAGCATAGCTTAGGTCTGCGTTTTCCTCGACGGTCTCAATCACCGTTTCCTTGATTTCCTCCACGAGTTCTTCGTCACATCTGATCCTTAGACAGAGAGCACCGTTTCCACGAGTTTTCCAAGGAACATTGGGATTCAGCCGGATAAGGTTGGGGTAGTCAATGAAGAAAGCGCCCAATCTAAGCAGTTTTTCAACGAGAAGCGCAGCTACGTAGGTGGTGCAGCCCTTCCTCGGCGAGTCTGTGTCATCGAATCCAACATGCATTGTAGTCATCGGCGTCAGCTCAACATATTCAATAAGAAGTATCGCGATGATAAGAAGCTTCAGTTGTTGGAGGGATTTCTCCTCAAACTATGGACGCAAAAAGAGGTTGATGATTATGTTTTCTCAACCACAATTATAATCATAGAAGAGCAAAAGAAGCGCTTCTACGTTCATGAATATTCCATTCTCGTTCTGTGTCTAATAGAGCCGTGAGTTTCTTGTGGCCTTGAATGTAATGAAGACCCTGTGTAGTTGTTCTGTAGTAGGTTTTCTCGCCCTTGTTGACGGCTTCGAGAAGCCCTATTTCGAGAAGAAGATACAGGTACTCATCTAATTGTGCAGAGCATAGGTTCGCCCTGAACATAATTGGGGTTTTGAGGGCGCCATTCTTCGCTATCTCCAGGATATCCGCCATTATGCATAGGCGACCCCTATGCTTCCGCGGGTTTTTCCGTCCTCCCTTAACCAGCCTAGAACCTCCTGAAAGTTGTTCTATAATGTTCCTCTGTAAGATTACTGCATGGACCTAAAAAGGAGTGTTCCTTTAAGGAGAATATTTCAAGAATGGAATAATGTTACTTCTGTTATAATGCTGTGTCTAGGCCAAGCGCAAACGCCGGTGCCTACTCTTGATCTGAGTTTGGGATTATATAGAGAAAGCGAAAAAGGAATACCACAGTTTTTCTCGTGGGTTGAGTCAGAATGTGAAAGAGAAAATGCGAAACAAGAAAAAATGAGGATGTTATTGTTTACGAACCCTCTACGACGATCATGGTTAGGGTAGATCGAACCTTGTTTATCCTTCGTATATGCCAGGTCACAACCTCTTTCAGCCTATCCATTGTTTCGGCTTTGATTTTCACTATGATGTCGTAGACTCCGTAGACGGTGTGGGCTTCTTCCACTCCTTCAACCTTTTTGATCTCTTTAAGAACCTCTTCCTCGCCACCTATCTCAGCGTTTACGAGCACAAATGCGATAGGCATATATAATCTCCCCTTCCTTGCCCTATCATTAGGTTGATGACCTAAAAAGTTTTGTGCATATAGGGAAACAGAAATTCCAGTTGTTATGTCAGCTTTTCAGGTTTAAGGGCTTTATGATGTGGGCGTGACTCCCGGTTTAGGGTCTCATTGTTGCTTTGTACGGAATGGAAATAAGGTTAATTAATTCGTGACGGCGCTAGTAATTTGAGTATGCATTTACCATTTGTTGAAGTCAGTCTGTGGGAAGCGGCACTGGTCCTGAGCCTACCACTTATATTAGAGTTCCCGAGGGTGATTGCTAAATGCTTAGCTCTTCTCTACCACAACTTTTCTGGTAGAGCAGAGAGGTGGGAGCTCACAGGTCTGCCAAAGGTTAGCGTAATTGTTCCTGCACATAATGAAGGGGAAGTTATAGAGGACACTATCGAAAGCTTAACTGGGTTGGCATACGCCAATAAGGAGATAATTGTGGTGGATGACAACTCAACGGATGACATGTACCTCAAAGCCAAGCCTTATGCCGCTCGTGGAGAAATCGTATTAGTCAGAAAGAGAGAACCGCGTAGTAATAAGGCCAGAGCTATAATGTACGGGGCTAAATTTGCTTCCGGAGAAATTGTTGTATGTATTGACGCTGACACAAGGGTTCAAAGGGAAAGCCTAATTAAAATAATCGAACCCTTCAGCGATCCTAATGTTGTCGGTGTTGCGGGGAATGTGAGGGTTTACAACACTAACTCTGTTCTGGGGAAAATCCAAGCGTACGAGTATCTTTTAGCCATGGAGATGGGTAGGAGCTTTCAATCTATGATTCAAGTTTTACTTATAATTCCCGGAGCTTTTGGGGCGTACAGAAGAGGAGTAATGGAGGCCATAGGAGGGTTAGATGAAGATACTATCACTGAAGACTTTGATTATGTGCTCAAATTAAGGAAGACTGGTTTGAAAGCCGTTTTTGCTCGAAATGCCATAGCCTGGACTGTTGTTCCAAGTAGTTTTCGTGGTTGGATTAGACAGAGGACCCGGTGGGCGTATGGGCAACTGCAAACAATCGTTAAGCATAAAGATTTGTTGTTTAATGTAAGGTTTGGATTAAAATCAATGTTATCTATGGTCGACATGCTTTTCATGGATCTTCTTCTTATATTCATAAGGTCGGTTTGGTTTTTGCTACTCCCCTTCATTTTCTCAGGAATCCCTATCTGGAAACTCATAGCTCTTATTCTAGGCTTCTATCTTATTTTAGAATTCACGCAAGCAGTAGTGTCAATTGTTACTTCTCCTAGAGGTAAACGAGAGCTGGGTTATTTAGCGTTAACCCCAATTATGGTTTTGATTTATAGGCCGATTTATTCTGTTGTGAGGCTTACGGCCTACATTAGGGAAGCCTTGGGTTTTGAAGCGAAGTGGTAGGTTATAGGAAATGGTATTCGCAATGAGGCTGTCCTGTTGTTCTGCACATGACCTCTTTAATCTTTATGGAATCATCTTGGAATATTTTCCTGAGTAATCCTGTTAGATATCCTCTTGTGAAGTGACATTTGATTTCTGTCGGTTCTATTGCTTCTAGGCTGTTTTCTATCCTTATAGTGCCTATCTTCGCCTTTGGGTCTAAGGCACAAAACTTGGCGAGGCCCCATCCAAATGCCCTGAACAAGTTTTCTGTGTAAAGTAGTTTATCTTCGATTGAGGTTAACGCCTTCGGGAACTGGTCGTAGACCTGGGAGCCAGCTAGTAGTCCTTGCAAGTATATTATGGCTTCTCCACCACTCTTAAGCAAGTCTATGGTTGCCTTTTTTAGAGCATGGAACGTGGTAGCCGTCAAAATTATTGTTCTGGTGTCATAGACATAGAGTGGAAAGAGAAACTTGTCAAAGTAATCAGCCTTTTTCATCTCCGTGTACCTAACGTTCAACACCACATCCATATTCGATATCTTTCCCAGTATTTGCTCAATTGACGCGGACTCTGGCACCTCAATAAAGGTAAACCATTCTCCTTTTTCACCGATTACGGTGTGTAGTCCAGTTAAAATGTTGACTTGCGTCTCAACTAGCTTAGCGATAATGCTGTTTAAAACTCCTGCTTCGTTTTTCATAGACAATGCAATCTCATAGTATTTATAGCCTGGTCTTCGCTCTCCTAGGACCGCAAGAAACGAGTTTCTCATTTGTTCTGATCTTCCCGAGAAAAAGTTTTCACTAGTCACTTATAACACCCTCCTTCGAGAATTCACTCAAACATTTGCCAAGTTCGTCTAGCACCTGTATAAACCTCTTCGCCTCTAAAACCTTGATTTCATATGTTTCCGCAAGCTTCTTAGCGCCTTCATCAAGTTTAGGTATCCCCACTAAGATCGCCATATCAGGTTTCACGTCCACCACCTTCGCGAAGAAGCGCATCACCACATCCGTTGTCACATGCGCGGTAGCGTAGTCTACATCCATCAAAACTCTTTTTCCAATGGGGCCCTTGCTTGTTAAAGCTGCCGTGAAGAGGTGGGGTACTTCCGACTCACCAACCACTTTGGCAGGCATTTCAACCACCCATCTATCGCCAAATAGCTTCTCGATTGCGCTTAAGTCGATGTCCAACAACACTCCTTCAACGCTTTCTTCGTTGATTGCAAAGGAATAAATGGGCTCTAGGACTAGCTCTTCTCTTTCAAAGCACTTATCGCATACAGAGCAGTAAATTAGTTCCTTCGGCTCCCCGAAAGTCTTCCCGCAATCAACGCATCGATACCAGACCCCTATTTTCATGTGGTCAATCCCAAGCTTTTCAAGGGGTATGTGACATTTTGGGCAGACATACCTATTTTGTTCCAAGAACTCTCCTTCAAATCCAATGTATCCACAAGGGTAATGCTTCATCGAAGCTCCTTTAGCCAACCTAAAGCTGCCGCAGTAAGAACATTGAAGTCTTAAGCGTAACTTGTAGTCGTTACACTTTGGGCATTTTAGTATAGTAGCACACAGGTTTTTGTTTAAATAACCCATTTTGGAAAGCGAGTTGAGTTTTTCTAGAATTTTTCTGTGGGGCATCTCCAACAGGGCTTCTGCCTCTGGATATTTATACCCCAACTGATCGTCAAAGACTGGTACTAGATTTAAGTGCTTTTCAAACAGAACCGTCAAAGCCAGCTTATCTGTCTCTGAAATCATGTTAGAAGGGAAACTCTCTTCCATAACGATTCATCTCGGATATTCGCTTTCGATTTCGCGCACTCGCTTTTTGATCCACTTCGCCACCCTTTCCTCGCTTATCTTCTTGGCTTCCCGTTGCTTCTCCAGCTTCTCCTTGATGATCTTTATCAGCTTCTCTGGGTTCACAGGCTTTATGATGTAAGCATCGGCTCCTAGGTTTAGGGCCTCGATGGCGTTTTGTAAGGAGGGGTAGCCCGTTAACATGATCTTCACCATTTTTGGCATATTATCGTGCATTGTTGTTAGCAACTTTGTGCCTTCCATGTCTGGAAGCCTGATGTCCAACAGCGCCAAGTTAAAGAACCTAGATTTCGATTTTTCAATGGCTTCTTTTCCGTTCTTTGCTGTGTCTATATCGTAGCCCTCCCCCTTAAGAATGGCGCTCAATGTTGCAAGGATGCTCTCATCATCGTCTACAATCAAGATGCTGGTTTTCTCCAAAGCGGTTTCACCTCCCCTCTCCTTGTCGGATAGGCAATCTGATTGTGAAGGTTGACCCCTTCCCAACCTCGCTCTCCACCTCGATGCTGCCTCCATGTGCTTCCACCAAGTTTTTGCAGATGGGCAATCCCAAACCGACGCCCTTAGCTTTTGTGGTGAAGAGAGGGGTGAAGATTTTCTTCATGTTTTGTTCGGTTATGCCGACGCCTGTGTCTTGAACCCCTACTTCAACGAAGTCTCCTTTCCTACAAGACGTTATGGTCAGCTTCCCGCCCTCAGGCATGGCTTGCACGGCGTTCATGATAAGGTTGACATGTACCCGTTTCATTTGAGCAGAGTCAATTTTAAACCTTGGAATACTATTGTCTAACCGAACCATTACTTTTATGTTTCCGGGAATCTTAACCTTTGAAAGCGCATTATGGATCACCGAGTTTAGGTCAGTATCTTGAAAGTCTGGTTCTCGGACTCTAGCGAAGTCTTGAAGATTTGAGACAATATTGTTGGCGTAGGCCACTTCATCTCGAATGATCTGAAGCATTTTTTGAGCGTCTTCGGGAACCCTATCCTTCTTAACCTCTGCGGGTGGGTACTCATAGAAAGTTCTCATTATGTACGCAGCGTTCGTGATAGACTGCAGTGGATTCCTCAGGTCGTGGCCCACCATGGAAGCTAACTCCCCTATGGCGGCCAGCTTCTCAGCCTTCAGAAGTCGCTCGTGCGACTTCTTTAGCTCCCTAGCTCTCTCCTCTACCATTTTTTCGAGGTGCCGAGAATACTCTTCTAGTTTCTCTTCCATCGCTTTTCTTTCTGTGATGTCTCTTGCAATTCCTATGACCTCAACCTTTCCTCTCCTCTTTACCGGAAAGGTGGATATTTCTACGGTGATGCGCCTTCTATCCTTTCTTATCAGCTCAAATTCTTCAGGTCCAGTTTTCTGCCCTAACAAGTTCTTCATTAACGCTTTCACGGCCTTGGGCACATATTTCTTCGGAAGGAGCCCCACCTTTAGAAGGTTCCTCCCAATAAGTTCATCTTTCTTGTAGCCAACCAGGTTTTCAGCCTGTTTGTTTCCATCTATGAAGTTGCCTTGGAGATCGTTCATGTAGATGGCGTCTGGAGCATATTCTATCAGTTGCCTAAGCCTTTCTTCTGATTCTCTCAAAGCTTCTTCTACCTTTTTCCTTTCTGTTGCGTCCCTCGCAATAACCAGCATACCAGCGTTTTTGTCATCTATTTTCATAAAGGAAGTTGAGCATTCTAGAAGTATCTCTTGCCCTTTTTTGTTCTTGATGCACATATCAAGAGTGACTTCTTTACCGGCAAGAAGGTTTCTAAAGGCGCTCATAACCGTTGGTATGTCTCTAGGGTTGAACACCCCCACACTTGCGAAATGCCTTCTCAACAGCTCTTTTTTTGGTCCCCCAAACACCTGCACGGCTTTTTCATTAACATCGACAATTCGTCCGGATCTGTCCAGATATATCATACAGTCATTAGCGCTCTCAAAGATGTTCCTGAATTTTTCTTCTGATTTCTTGAGGGCATCTTCTATTCTTTCTCTTTCCGTAACGTCTCTGATGACTTCTATGACCCATGTGCTACCATCCGGATTTCTTAAGGGGTTGGCCGTTATTTCGAAGTATCTTCTCTTATCAACATCGGCGTATCGGAATCTCTTCTCGCCTCCGTTGGTGAGGTGACCAAGGGGGCAGAGAGGGCAAGGTTTACTCCTTCCATAGAACCCATAGCAGAGTCCCCCTTTTGCATCACCAAACTCCTCTCTCAAGGACCGGTTCATGAAGATTATCTCATGGTTTTCGTCTCCGATAAATGCACCATCATTTATGCTATCGAGGACAGAATATAGTTGAACTCCCACGTCTTTGGTAAGCGCCGACAACGCGTTTTTCACCTAAACTGGTTAATAACTAGTTAATATTGCGCATTTATAAGACTTGCTTCAGCGAACCGCGCATAAAGTTAATGTAAACACCAAGCGAAAACTAGGTGACAGCAAAAACCGAAAAACAGCCCGCTCTAAATCAACGCTCGTCCGTCTTTCACAGAGTCTGTGTTGCAGCCTTTACCTCAAGAATGGTGCTCGAGATCACTAGCTTTCTCCTTGTTGGATAGGCAGCCTAACGGTGAAGGTTGATCCCTTGCCCTCTTCACTTTCCACCTCAATACTGCCTCCATGCCCCTCCACCAAGTTTTTACAGATGAGCAATCCCAGACCTAGGCCCCTGGCTTTTGTGGTGAAGAGAGGGGTAAAGAGCTTCTCCATGTTTTCTTTGGATATGCCTATACCGGTGTCCTGAACCTTAACCTCAACGAAGTCTCGTCTTTTTAAGGATGTTATGGTCAATTTTCCGCCCTCAGGCATGGCGTCTACAGCATTTGAGACAAGGTTCGAATATACCCGCCTCAATTGGTAAGGGTCAGCCCTAAACCTCGAAACGGCCTCGTCCAACCGAGTTATCACTCTTATTTTACCGGAAATCTTCACCTCTGAAAGCGCATCACGAATCACCGAGTTTAGGTTGATGTCTTGGATCTTTGGTCCTTGAATATTAGCGAAGTCTTGGAGTTCTGAAACAACTTTGTTGGCGTAGGCAACCTCGTCTTGAATTATCTGAAGCATTTTTTGAGCGTCTTCAAAATCCGTGCCTTTCTTAACTTCTGCAGGTAGCGACCCATAAAAGGTTCTCAAGACGTACGCCGCGTTGGTGATAGACTGCAACGGATTCCTCAGATCGTTACCCACCATGGCGGCTAACTCTCCAATGGCTGCCAACCTTTCGGCCCTCAACAGTTTTTCCTGAGATTCCCTCAGCTCCTTGGTCCTTTCTTGGACGAGCTCTTCAAGATGTTCAGCATAATGCCTTAGCTTGTCTTCCATCTTCAAACGTTCTTCAAGGAGCCTCTTCACCCGTTCTATAGCTCGTTTCTGAGTCTGTTCCATACGTACTTTTAGATGCAGCATTTCAGCTTCAATGGCGTTGACATCCTTGAAGTCCTCTAGTTCCTCTACTTGGTCCATGATTGCTTGCTCAATGAAACGAGAGACGGTCATTCTTTTCGTTTCTGAGAACTTTTTTGCTCTTTGATAAATCTCTGTTCTGATCGTGGTGCTAGAGTATCCCTTCCGCCCCATCTCTGTTCCTCATGAATATATTTCTTAGACCACCTCTTATGTTTTTTGGTTCATTGTACCAAAACCTTTAAATATTTGCTGGTACTATGTACCATACTTAACCGGTATATAATACCAACATGAACGCGTTGAAGGATGGATTAAGGAGTTAAGGGATGAAACGGGATGAGGAAAAAATACCGCATGATAGGATTGCCAGAAGACCTTTATCTACGATGTAAAGAGATCGTGGACTCAGAGGAATATGGATACGCTTCGGTTTCAGAGATGGTTAAGGACGCGACTCGACGACGCCTAGAGGAGTTACGAGAGGGACGAGAACTGTGAGAGGAAAGAAGCTTTTAGTGGTGACCGGTTGGCTCGTTCCAGAGGCGAACGAGAAGCCAAACGGGATCATTGAGTCAGAAATCAGGGAGGAGTTAGAGACGACCGTGACTCCAGGCATGATTCCATACCTTCAAAAAATCGAGAAGGTCAGTGTGTTAAGCATGGCTGACCCAGACGAGTTACAAGCCATGGACGAAGCCAGCAAAGAATGGGTGGAGGCTTGGAAAAAGAGGAGGTAGCTATGCTGTCTGCTCTAGTGATCGAGGGTCACTTTCATGATCTGGGTGATGTTCTCAAGATTGCCCGAGCAGAAGGACAAAAGAGATTTCATACTCGAGAAAACGTTTACGTGGTCAAGCTTATTTCCGTCCCGGATCTTGGGATCCACATCGCAGTCGTTTCAGACGAGGAGTTCAAAACCTCTGGTGAAAGAGGGAGGATAAAACGATGATTAGTTGAGGTTAAACAAAATATTTTTATTATCTTTTGCGATCGGAGTTATAACTACGATCTTTGCATCTTTTCTTCCCACCCTTATTGACCCCTTTATTGCCTCAACGTTTCCTCGTAAGTTAAGACCGTTGAACAAAAATGATGGCGTCGTTAAATATCTCACATCAATAAAAAATGACCCCCATGTTCTAATAAGCTTGCATGGATACACCCACACCTGTCCTGTATGTGGATCAACTGACCACGAGTTCTTTTGCCCCGAAGGAAGTATCACTGACGCAGAGATAAGGGAACACGTGGATGCTGGGTTGAAAGCCTTTGAAGAAAGCGGCTTAACAAAACTCGGAATTGACCCTTTAGCCTTTGATCCTCCGGGAATAACATGGGATGAGAGACTCTGGGAAGCGTTAGAAGAAAGGGGATTCAGTATTCTAAGAAATACTATAGCTACTAGATTACCAGGTCAACCATTAAAAACTAGACTTACCATAACCGCTATTAACTTTGCAACTGCCATTAGCTTTGCAAATTACACTGACCCCAAGCTGGAAAAGATAAAGAACATAATACTTGGAGAAAACGTGACATTAGGGGAGTACACTTGGGGCTGGCGAAACATCACCGACACCACAAATGATCCGAGGTACGCTCAGGCAATTGAGTTGGTGGAGAAGGACAAACCAACCATTCTACTGTTACACGCGATGGATTACAACGAGGTAACCGAACAATTTTTGGACCATGTCTTAAGCCAAGAGTCTGTTAAACTCGTGCGGATGGATGACATAACGATACACGAAAACGAAACGAGGGCTCTGGTAAACCTCGTCAGAAAGCATGATCGTTTAGTCATTCTCGCAGTCATACCGACAACGTTCGCCCCGCCGCACTCACCCCTGAGAATTCTCATCGATATTTCGTGGTATGCCTTTCTAGGAACATTTGTTTTGCCGACCACTACATTCATGGTCTGGGGACTAATGGGGCGTATGGACAGAAAAAAGAATACTATGACTACCCTTTTGACGTTAGCAACCTGCACGTCAATCTATCTGTTTACTCGATTAGGACCTTCCGCGATCTGTGTTATTTTTTCGGTTGCTAGCGGTTGTTTAATCGGTTGGAAATTGGGGAAAAAGGGTGCGGAGAGAAATAAAAATGATCCTCCTGTCAAGTTCAACCCGCACAACCCTCTCGTTTCAATAGTGCTCCCGGCATACAATGAGGAGAAGACCATAGTGTCTGCTATAGAAAATGTTTTAAAACAAGACTATAGCCCAAAAGAAATCATAGTAGTTGATGACGGTTCAACCGACGCAACTCGTAAAATCGCCGAAAGCTATGCTGAAGCACACGAGAACGTTATCGTCTACTCTCATAAACAAAATAAAGGTAAGCCAACTGCACTCAACCTAGGCACAAAACTCGCTAAGGGCTCCATCATTCTTCACAGCGATTCAGATAGTTACCTAGTGCATGATGTCGTCAGCAAGGTGGTCCCTCACTTCAAAGACAAAGAGGTTGGGGGCGTAGCGTGTATGGTTGCGATAGATAATGACTCTAAATTGTTGTGTCGTCTACAACAGTTAGAATATCTCTTTGAACAATTGACTCTGAGATTTTGTCAATCGCTGACCAAAAACGTTATCATTTGTCCAGGAGCTTGCTCCGCCTTCCATTCTCAATTCGCCAAAACCACGAAGGTTTCGGACCGCACTTTAACAGAGGATGCTGACTACACGTTTGAAGCCCACAAAAAAGGGTGGAAGATCGCTCAAGAACCAGACGCTGTGAGCTTCACGAAGGCTCCGGAAAACATTAAGGCTTTAATTAACCAACGCAAACGATGGCTGTACGGGGTTATCCAAACCTTGTGGGTACATAAATATACTTTCACGAAAGCTTGGGTGCTATGGGCGTGGCTCGGTTACATCTTAAGCCCCTTATCAACAGTTCTGTTAGCGTCTATCCCGCTCTTAATCTGGGTGTTTGGAAGCACCTACATCTGGTTCTTCTTTCCTTATTTTATACCTGCTTTTTGTCTTTTTACGTTCAGTAGATGGTTGCCACTCGTTTTCTACAGGTTTGGAGGTAAACAAAAACTAGTTCTGTTGTCGCCTTTATACTGGTTTTACAACGTTTTTCTAGGGCTTTTAACGTTGTATTGTTTCATAATGTGGGTCATACGGAGGGGGGTACGTGTTCGGTACGGAGGTAGAGACATACTTGCGATATAAAAGAAGCGCTAAGCTGAGAGCGCCATATTGTATGGTTAGTTTCTGTAGAAGTTTGAGATTGTGCACCGTATTTGCCGCCAAGACAGAACTAAGTTGAAGGTCTGCGTTGAACTAGCGTTTATTTTTCCTCAGTCCAGAGAGTCTTCCATGTGGGCCAAAGACTTTGCATCTTTTCGTAATGGAAAATGAAGAAACCCTTTATTTTTCCGTTATCTACTTTTTGAGCATTTTCTAGGCCTATGTAACTTATTCCTATCAGGATTTTTGGGTTAGACGACTCTGAAATTTTGGTTGCTACGGTTATAAACTCATCACTCTCGTATGTTGTCCCATCTGCTCCATAAAGCATCGGAATAACATAGTCAACGTTCATTTTGGAGCTTGCTTCGTATATCCAGTCTATCCACATTCCCAAAGTTACACAAATGATTTTGTTAGGTAACTCTCTTTTAAGTTGGTTTACAAAGGTAACATAGGCTTCCATTTCTGTATCTTCAATTGCTTCAAAATCAACCGCTATTCCGTCCAAACCATATGAAACTATCTCTTTACACACATCTATGACATTCGCTCTCACTTCAGCGTCTTCGAGTTTTATTCTCTCGTATGGAGGAGTAAAATAAGAATCTTGAGCCATATCACTGATCCACGCAAGGATTATAATATCTGAATTAACCTCTTTTACTACTTGGACGAAATTTGAATAGTATTCATAGGTTTGGTAGTACCATGTCTCCTGAACAGGCGTCCCATCACTTACGAAAGCGATGCTTCGAGGAGCTAAAATTCGTATATCATTGTCGGCAAGTATCTGAACCATTCGGATGATATCTTGTTCTGTGTGATGGTTTTCGCCTAGCCACCCCCAAGTCAGCCAGCAACCATTAATTTTAGATTCATCTTCCGTAATTGAACCTAAACATTCTATTCTAAGCTGCGAACTTCCTCCTGTTGTTGCGCTTTCGATAACCTTAGCTTCAGAGATTTCAGTTGGTGCTTCTGTTGGAATCTCTTCTTCCAAAGAATTCTTTAAACCAAAATTGTTTTTTACCTTGAAGAGTGGGAGGGGCATAAGAATAATTAGCAATAAAAGAGTCATCATAGTATTTAATGAGAGTTTCGTAATCTTCTCTCCTTTTCAACGTCTATAAGGATGTGGTTAGGAATTGTTGGACCCTCCATCCAAGCAAGCCTCGTCTTAAGACATAATATTTACTATACGTTCTTCTGTATAAGTATTACTACTTAACAGTGGAGCATAAACGCAAAGGACTACACGTATAAGTCGCTTCTAACACATATAGCCTACAAACAGATGCAGTCCAATTAAAATTGCGCGCAAGACTAGAAAATAGGGGTGAGTGACGATGGCGAACGAGACAACGATAACGAGCCGGGAGATGCGCGCCCTTGAGGTGAATTCTGAGTATTTCGGTGTTTCGAGGCTGCAGTTGATGGAAAACGCTGGCCGGAGTGTTGCTGCTGAAATCGCTTCAAGGTTTACACCTGATAAGACGAGGATCGCTGTTTTCTGTGGCTTGGGCGGAAATGGAGGAGACGGCTTCGTTGCAGCCCGTCACCTAACCTGCTTAGGCTTCAAGGTGGACGTGATACTCGCTGGGAGGTCCGAGAGCATCGCAGACGATGAAGCTCGAAAGAATTGGCTCGCCCTACAACCCATGAAGGGCACCGTCATATTCCACGAGGTTATTGACTCATCCCTCGTCCCAAGCATTGAAGCCGAGGTCGTGGTGGATGCCTTGCTTGGAGTGGGCTTGAAGGGAACCTTACGCCCACCCATTTTACAGATACTGAGAGAGATTAACAAAATGAAGGCCTTTCGCGTTTCTGTAGACGTCCCCACCGGGATTGATTCGGATTCCGGCGATGTCCTAGGCAAAGCCGTAAAAGCTAATCTAACCGTCACGTTTCACAAAAAGAAGCAGGGACTAATGAAAGCAAAACGATACACGGGAGAGCTGGTCGTGAGGGATATAGGGCTGCCTTCTGAATTCGAGCGGTTCGCGGGTCCGGGCGACGTTTCTCTGGTCGTTAGGCCCCGTCCACTCGAGGCTCACAAGGGTGAATTCGGCAGGCTCTTGGTGGTGGGTGGAAGCGAGGTGTTTTCAGGGGCTCCAACTCTCGTAGCCCTGGCGGCTCTCCGCACAGGCGTCGACCTCACCTACATTGCTGCTCCGCAAAAAACAGCCTACGCCATTTCCTCCATGTCTCCAGACCTGATTACCATTAAGCTGGAGGGGGATCACCTCAATCCCCGCAACATGGCGACCATCAAACGATATTTGGAAACTTCTAACGCGGTTGTGATGGGGCCAGGTTTAGGGCTCCACGTGGAAACCAAAAAAGCCGTCGCGGAGATCGTGAATTTTATAGAGGAAGCGAAGACTCCGTTGCTGTTGGACGCTGACGGGCTTAAGGCTTTCGCTGAGTTTAAGCGCAAGGTGGGCTTCCCTCTTGTTTTGACACCCCACGCCGGAGAATATCGGATCTTGACCGGAAAAGAGCCGCCCAAGGACTTAGAAGAGCGGGCAGCGGATGTGAAAAAATCCGCCGAGGAACTGGGGGCTGTGGTTCTCTTGAAAGGGCATGTAGACGTGATCTCTGACGGAAAACTCGTCAAACTCAACTTTACAGGCAACCCCGGAATGACGGTGGGCGGAACCGGCGACACCCTTTCCGGCATAATTGGCGCCTTCCTAGCACAGCGAGCTGACCCCTTCGAGGCAGCCGTGGCTGGAGCCTTTATTAACGGAGCCGCCGGAGACTTTGTGCAGAGCGAGAAGGGTTACCATTTGGTTCCTACGGACATCATTGATTGGATTCCACGCGTCATGAACGACCCCATGTCTCACGTAAAGGTGCGAAGTAGTGCGTTCTGAGGACGTTAGGATCTGCGTCTATCATGCGAGGCAGTGCGACCCCAAAAAATGCACAACGCTAAAGCTGAGGCGCCACCACCTCGTTAGGGTGGTTCATCGAATTAAAGGACTGCCTCGTGGGGCAGTTATTCTGAATCCCTTCTCTAAGAAGGCGTTTTCTCCAGCAGACCGTGAGAGGCTGGAAAGGAAGGGCTTAGCTGCCATAGACTGCAGTTGGATGCACGCAGACGAGGTGTTTGAGCTTTCCATAAGAGGGGCTTCACGTTGCCTACCATACTTAGTAGCGGCAAACCCCGTGAACTACGGCGTGCCCACCAAGCTAAGCACGGTGGAGGCGTTGGCCGCCGCATTATATATTACTGGCTACATGGACAAGGCCGAGCGTCTGCTTTCCATCTTCAAGTGGGGTCTCCACTTTATCGAATTGAATCGAGAATTTTTAGAAAGCTACGCTAGGGCTAAGGACAGCCTTGAGGTTGTGGAGCTACAAAAAAGGTTTATTCCTTAACTAAGCTGAAACATTGAATAATCGTTCTCTCATAGAATAAAAGAAAGGGCAGGGTCCCCTTTTACCATGGCTGGTATTTCATGTGATATACTTTGAAGGGCCCCCATTTCTTTCTTGGTTTCCTAAGGAATGCGCTCTCCACACCAGTGAGGACGGTCATAACACTGGCGGTTCCCTCTAACTCTTTCTCCACCCTTGCTCCCCAGATAACCTTTGCATCCGGCGGGATAGACCGTTTCACCAGCTCTCCTGCACTGTAGACCTCGGAAAGGGACAAGTCTTCTCCACCCGATACGTGTATCAATAATCCACGAGATTTGGTTACGTCCTCTACGTCAAGCAACCGTGTGTGGAGTGCCTTTTCCACAGCGTGCTCTACTCTGCCATCTCCCTTACCCTCACCGACTCCCAATGCAGCGAGGCCACCACCCCTCATGATAGCGCGTAAGTCTGCGTAGTCTAAGTTAATTAAGCTTGCAGTTGTTATCGTTTCGGTTACGCCCTTAACGAATTTTCCCACCATTGTATTGGCCACACCCAGGGCCTCTCTGAACGGAAGGTTTCCAGCAACTCTAATGAGCCTGTTATTGTCAATCAAAACGACGGTGTCGCAGGCTAGTTGGAGTCGCTGTAAGCCCTCTCTCGCTATTTCCATTCTCGCCGTTTCAATATCGAATGGAAGGGTAGCTACGCCTACAATCAATTGTGGTCCTCCACCATATTTTTTGCGTAGTTCCTCTGCTAGAGCGCAGATGCCACCGGTTCCGGTGCCTCCACCCATTCCGGCTACTAGAAATGTAATGTTAGCTCCAGTTACTGCTTCTACGACCTCATCCATGGTTTCTTTCATGGCTGTCTCTCCCAGCTTCGGATAACCTCCACATCCGAGCCCCCCGGTTGCCTTTTCACCTATGAGAATTCTTTTATCAGCTTTGCAGACTGCCAAATGGTTTGCATCCGTGTTCACTGAGACAAGTTTTCCTCCAACGATACCTCTCTCCTTCACCCAAGAAATAACGTTGCATCCAGCCCCGCCGATACCTATAGCCAAAACCGAAGGTTTAGCTATCCGCGCCAATTGCTCGATTCTCTCTTGTTCCTTGATCTCGAATTTTTCTTTTTGCAGTTTCTCGAGTTCCAGCTCCTCCATTCTCTGATTCACTGGTTTTTCCATGCGTGTCTCTCCTCAACACAACTACAGTATTAACACAATCAGGCATATATAAGTCTTGCGTCTGCAGACTCACGACTCAATATAATTGAACGTTCTGAATCAGAACACTTATATAGGTCTTTGACCAGATTATACGTGTAATATGTCCAAAAACGGACATATTGTATACGTGTTTAACGCGAAAACTGTTTGACAGAACTACACAAGGGTGTTAAAAGATGGAAAGTGAAAGGGTTGGTTTGTCGGGGAAACTTGAACTGATGAAGACGTTCATGAAGACCTTCGTGGGAAACGGTTTCTATATAATCATCCGACAGGGTGAAAGATACCTCATAGTTAACAGCATCGGGGTTGTCCAGAAGACCGACGAGTCTTGTCCCATCAAGGAGGTTCCAGTCGGTGACTACTTCTTCCGCCTCTTAGCCAGGGACGAGGACGACTTGGAGGTTTCCCTTCTTTGCAACTGGAGTGAACAGCTTATTCAGAACCTTTTAGACAACTACGCTCTAGCCAAGAGTGCGGGGTTCAGGGAGATCCTGTTGTACAAGGATTCATCGCCGAGCAACCCGAATAGTTGGTTTATTGTGTGGGGCGACCAATTGGAGAGGGCTATAAAGCCGAAGATAAACGGGAAAGAGGCCCCCTTCCAATCGGACAAGCAAGTCTTCGTTTCTTTACCCTATATTACGTAGTGGTCGTTCCAAAGACCCGTACATAATTCTTCTTTTAGATGGATGTGCACCAAGTAATGAGATAAGTTCTACCCGTGTCTTCCTGTTCTATACAAGCCAGCACCAAAACCGGACTGTATACCGTGCGCACGCCAAATTAACAGAAGAAACCACAGTAGCCAAATGTGGAAGGTGATTAATCTCTCTCTGGATCGTTTATGTGATAAAACGTTCGTCACTGAAGTATCTGTCTCCACTATCGACCGCAACGGTAACCACGTTTTTACCTGATCCAAGTTTCTTTGCTTTATTTATAGCCACAAATACATTTGCCCCTGTAGACATCCCGCAAAACATCCCTTCTTCCCGAGATAATCTATATGCCATATTTCTTGCATCCTCATTGCCAACGAAAACTACTTCGTCAACAAGACCGCTTTCTCTTATTTGCTCCATAATTCCTCCCGTTATTCCTGGAATGAACCTTGCTTCTGGAGAAAGAGGATCTATCCACCCTGGCCATTCTACTGGCTCAACGGCAATGCATTTCACACGGGGAATCTTCTCTTTCAAAACTTGGGCGACACCCAAAAAGTTGCCACCAGTACCTATAGATGACACATAGGCATCAACCTTGCCTCCAGTTTGCCTCAAAATCTCTCTACCTAAATCATTGTGCGCAAGTACGTTGCTAGGATTGCAAAACTGGCGGGCCCACCAAACATCCGATTTGCTTTCCTCCATCTCCTTGCACTTTACTCTACCGGGAATCTCAACCCTTGCTCCATGAACGCCAGCGTCACGCGCAATTTTCGTCTCGACTAGCGGCACCGTTTCAATTTCTGCACCAAAACGGTACAGCGTCTTTTTCTTTTCCTGTTGCCACACCTCTTGTGGATAAAATATTCTCACTTTGTATCCCTTTACAGCGCCAATAAAAGCCAAAGCAATGGCCGTATTTCCTGAGCTGGACTCAACTATGGTGTAACCTAGCTTAAGGAGGCCGGCTTTTTCGGCATCTTCAATCATACGGAGGGCTATCCTATCCTTGTAACTTCCGCTAGGGTTAAGATACTCTAACTTCACCAGCACATTCGCTTCTATACCTGTAGTCACTTTATGCAACCTTATCATTGGTGTATTGCCAACCAACTCAAGAACACTGTCCACAACTTTCATTTCGTACACCCGTTTCCCATCTAACCTTATAATCAAAATGCTGAGGTAGTATATGGTCTTTCTTTCTCTCTTCCCACAACAAAGCCCATGCATTGCCTGGGGAGACTTATGCTACTAATTCGATGAAGGCTTTAAGGATAATGTCTTAACGCATAGGTTCTTCCTATGACAACCTTTGCTTGTCTGGACATAAACCAAACGTACAGGGGTCCCTGAAATGAGTCCCTCAGCATTCAGCAGTTTCTCATAAACCAATTGCATGTCATCCTTTATGTGACCTTTACCGGTTTTCTAGCACGAAAGATCATCACAGGATTTTATCTCTTTATATGTAAGGGTCAATAGCTAGGTTTCCGCTCGACTATCTCTTGCACCAACCAACGCCTCCTGCATTAAAATCTCTATGTTTCCACCTTTTCTAAGACTGTATTCGACCCCTGAAACCTTCATTCTATGGGCTGGTGTGCTGGTCGTAACCCGACTTTGTTTATAGGTAATGGCTTAAGTATTTCTATGTTGTTTTGTTCTTTTGTTTCTTTGGTTGTTTTGGTTGTTGCTGTTTGATTTGCGGTTTGTTCGTCTGTTGTGTTCATTTTGTTTCCCTCTTCATATACACATTCCTTACATTTTTGGTTTTCCATTTTTATCTACCTGATTCATGATTTTTTATTAATTTTACAAGTAATGTGGGTGAATGTAATGAACCCAAAAATTTATGTTGAATGAGCCGAAAGGCGAAAGCTGAGCGAGGCTTAGTCCGAAGGAAAAAATCAGAGGGGTCGTGGGTACTCTGATTTTTGTGAGCGTTCATGAAGGGGGTGTGCGGGAACCTCATGATAAGCTCACCTAATGCCGAGCGAAGCGGTGAGACAATAAATTTTTACAACTTTACATCCTAGAGAGGCGACCGGAGGTGAAGGAACTCCATAATTGCCGTGGTATGCATTATTCTGTAGAGTTTTTTTTAATTACTACGCAGGGACTTGAGGTTCCGTACGGGTGAGAGGACATAGAGAGGCGTCCTTCACTTGTTTGCTCTTTGCGTTGTGTTTTTAAAGTTGTGTTTCTAGCCTTTTTTCGTATATTTGGAGTAGTTCTTTCCAAACTTCTATTTGTCGTTTGGCTTGATTTATCAGTAATTGGGTAATGTTGAGGTCATTTATTATTTTGCGTGATGCTTCGATTAGTTTGGATACGAATTTTTTGTAATTTGCCCATAGGAAACATTCTCCAAAGAAGTAGATTTCTTCGTTAGTGGTGCTAATGTCTTGTTGAATTTCTTTTAGTAACTCTATGAATACGTCTTGGCTGGCTGCGTGGATTGCGTCTAAGATTATAAAGGGGTCTTTTGTTTCGTCCAACATTAGTTCTATTCGATTAGCAAACCATGTTCGTGTTATGCTAGCTTTTACGTATGTTTCAAGGGCGGGCACTACTTTGTAGAGGACGGGAATGGGGTATTTCCCGCTTTCAACGTCTGTTTTCTTTTCTATGACTCGAATTTTTGTCATCCAGTTTAGATGTTTGGCTAATGTGCGTGAGCTTAGTTTTGTTTTTTCTTTGAGTTCCATGTTGCGGTGCCATTGACCGTCGGATAGGGCTGTGAGTATCGCCCATTTCGCTTCGTTTGCTTTGTCTATATGGTAATTGCCTATGCCTATGTTTTGTTTATGACTTTTCATTTTTTATCACCTATTGTTTATGACTTTACAACCAAAACCTAATAAGGATTTGCCTTATAATCTAACTTAAGCACTCGGTGTGAGCTGGGTGCGGGGTTTGATTCCGCCTACAGGCGGGCGTACTAGAGGGGGAGTTTTTGTTTCTCCCTCTGGTATTGCGTAAGGGCTGATTTAGTTTGAGTGAGTATGATGGTGCTGCTGAGGCTTTCCGACTTAGGCAAGAATTGAAGAGTGATGATTCTGAAGACTTAAGAAAGACTTCGATGAAGTGGGCTGTTTCTCCTGATGGTGTTTGGGTTCTTGTAGGCAACGGTATAAGGACAAACGATTTTTGTGGTCAGTTTTTGCGTGTTAAAGGATGTTTAAATGTTGATTTGCATGGTCAGATGGGTTTGGATGGAAAAGGTCATGCGGGTGAAGTTTATTGGCAGTTGGTTCACAATTGGTGTCATAAGGCATCGTGCCCCATATGCTACTATTTTGGATGGGCGGTAAGGCAAGCCGGAGAGATTGATTTACGGTTAAGTGAGGCTAAAAAGCGGTTCGGTAAGGTTGAGCATGTTATTTTGTCTGTTCCTGTGAAAGACTATGACTTGGATTATGAAGTTTTGCGGAAGAAGGCTGTTAAAATTGCGAAAAGTCGTGGGGTTATTGGTGCAAGTTTGATCTTTCATGGTTTTCGTTATAATCGGATTAGGCATTGGTATTTTAGTCTACATTTCCACTTATTGGCGTTTCTAAAAGATGGTTATGGTTGCCGTTTTTGTAGGCGTAAGAATGCTTGTTTGAAGGGTTGTGGTGGTTTTGATGATAGGAGTTATCAAATGTTTTTGAAGGATGGTTGGTATGTTAGGGTGGCTGATCCGTTGCATGAGCGTAAGTCTGTTTTTTATACTGCCAAATATGAGTTGGGGCACGCCTCGGTTAAGGTTGGTGTTAAGCATTTTCGCTGTGTGACTTATTTTGGTGTTTGTTCTTATCGTAAGTTGAAGATTTCTGCTGATGTTCGTAGAGCTTGGGATGATTGTAAAAAGAGTGTTTGCCCGTCTTGTCGTTATGACTTGATGAACGTTCGGTATGCGGGCGTTAAGCCTTTTGTGACTGATATTAGTTCGCCTAATTATAAGAATAGGGGTTTTTCCATTTATTTAGAAAATGGGTTTCCTGCTTGGCTTGTGGAAGAAAAGGGTAGCGGTAGCTATGAATATTCGTAAGGCTGACGACATTCCTGAGTCTCCTCATCGGTGTCTTTTGTTGGTTAGGTTTGTTTCTTGTAATGGTAGATGTAGTGGCTGTTCTGTTGATTATTTGAGGTCTCGGCGTTCTGTGGCTGGTGGTTGTTGATGGGAGCAAGGAGCGAAGAGCGAAGCGATAAGCGACTAGAAGAGCAGGTAATTATGAATATTAAAGCCCTCGTTGTTGTTGTTTGTTTTCCTGTTATTGTTGGTTTATGGTTTTTGGGTTGGACGCTTTATTATTACGGAAGAAAATAAAAAAATAGGGGGTTTTGAGGGGTTTATTTGCGTTTTCTGAATAGTTTTGTTCCGTCCATTTCTGTTACGTATTCAAATCCTGCTTCTATGAGTTTTGTAGCTTCTTGTAATGTTGTTGCGCCTTCGCATGTCCACTCTTCATCATCAAGGTTTAGTAAGTGCATGTATTTCTGTGTAGTTGTTAGTTTTTTGTGTCCCATTAGACACATTACGACATAGGGGTTTTTGATGTCATATAATTTCTTTGTGCAAAAGTAGTGTCTTAGGTCATAGAGTCGGATTGCTCGGATTGATGGGTCGTTGAGTTTCTTTGCTAAGTTGTTTCTTAATGTTCTGAATTTTCTGCCATAGGTTTCTGGCGTTCCCTCGAATAGTTTGTCGTCTGGTGATAGGTTGTGTTTTATTATGTGTTCTTGGATTCGGGTGGTTAGTTCCGTTGATATTTTTAGTGTTCTTGGTGCGCCTCTTTTTGCGGTGATTGGTGTTATGGTTCTGTCGTCTGTGTGTATATCTCTTGTTTTGAGTCTGCATAGTTCGATTGGTCTGAGTCCTGTTTCCATGCTTAGTTGGATTTTTATTCCTAGTGTTTTGCGTGCTTGAGCAATTAGCATTAGGATTTTATCTCTTTTTGGTGGTGTTATGTCCTTCTCTTCGGGTATGTAGGTTGGCATAGTCCATGTGATTTTGTAGTGTTTACAATAATGGTTGTATGCTATGCAGAGGCTCTTTTTGTATCCGTTGTTTGCTTTCATTTGTGCTATGAAGTGTTTTACTGCTTCTGGTTCTGATAGGCCGGTGCGTTTACTTAGGTATGTTAAGGCTTTTCTGGTGAAGTTGATTGTTGAGTCCGCTTTGTTGTTGTTCTTCATTTGTATGAGTACGTTTAAGATTTTGGCGGTGTGTGGCTTGGGCCGGTATTCGGTTGTAAGGGGCTGGTGTGCTGGTCGTAACCCGCCTTCTGTTTTGACGGCATTCGGCTCAACGGGCTACCCGCGCCTCGCGCAGACCCTCATGGGCGCCTATTTGCCCTTCCACCTCGCAGGTCGGACGTTTCAACGTTTCCGCCCGGCATTCTCAACGACTTAGCACGTCTCATTGTCATAAGCTGGATGGACGTTTCGTTTCTGTTCCGGAGCCAAGGCTCTCGCCCCGCGCCCTTACGAGCGCTGCGAGTCTGCATGTGGGCGGAGTTTCCTCAAACGCCTCGCGGCATTCGAAAGCCGTCCACCATCTCACCAGCCCAGAAAGACTACACAATGGTTTCCAATAAGAGTTTTGGAAAGAAAACGTTTGTAAAGCCATTTAACGCTGGCTTTGCTCTGTTTCCACCAAGTCCTTCGTAGCCCAAATCGCCGTAGGCGCCCCATACTTTAAGGATCGGAGAGGCGAGCCATACTGAACTGTTCTTAAGAAAAAGTCTCTGAAAATTACACCATGCAAAAGGCCTGCCCATATCGCCCAAACACCAACCACTTTTTCAACCCGACACCTTGGGCGATTGGGGGCCGCGGGCTAAGCGCCTCGGCCGAAGCCTCAACGCGTACACCCCGGCTCCATCAACCCCATCTTCTATGGGAGCCCTCGTCCGCAACTAAGGCCCCGTTACCAGGGTCTCGTGTCGTGGAATGGCCGCCTCTTTTCGGGATGGGCTTCGGGCTTAGATGCTTTCAGCCCTTATCCACAACAGCGTGGCTGCCCGGCAGTGCCCTGTCGGACAACCGGTAAACTAGTGGCTGCA
>Ga0315312_1000933_pt1 | contig 26741 bp, 27 predicted proteins | sample TDP7_MG_FD_203629 | JGI IMG/M metagenome (GOLD analysis project Ga0315312, IMG submission 203629) | Freshwater sediment microbial communities from Lake Towuti, South Sulawesi, Indonesia - TDP7 | ecosystem: Environmental > Aquatic > Freshwater > Lake > Sediment | place: Indonesia: South Sulawesi... | reverse complement strand
AAACATGGTTCCGAGGAGTATTTGAGCCAATAGTCAGGCGCGTCGATCTAGGATGTTGGCCTTGGGAAACTGCGGTGGACGCCATTGCTGCCGCAAAACCATCTGAAGGGAGTGTTGTCAAGGACTTCTACAGTCGATGCCTGAAATACAACCAGAGAATCGTATCTGATCTACCGCAAGAGACCTGAGAGCTGACGGGGCGGCGTCCATTTGACCACGAGCTCTTGCATAGCCAAATCCACCGCATCCAAACCATAGGCTTTCAGATAAAGCCGTAGGTTTCTAATTGCTCCGTGTACCATAAGAGGCGTGTTAGTTTTTAGCTCTAGTCAAAAAGGTATTAAAATCAAGTTTTTTGACCTTATCACGCGAGAATCAAGGCGATTTTCGGTTGCAGTGCGCAATAGACGAATGTTTAGACACTTACTGACATGTATGAAATTGTGTATTCTTGTCGTATTTATCAGTCGTGCGTAAGGCCTGTCTTTAAGTGTGGAAATTTGGTTTAGTTAAAACTTTAAAACTAGCGAAAACGCCATTTTAGAGAGAGGCATAATGAGCCTACAATCAGAAGAAGGGATCGTTAGCTACAAATCGAGAAACAAAGCGCTATGGACACGTTTGAAAGCATACGCCGCGTCACGGGGCATGAACATTGGCGATGTGATGGATGACTTGCTTGCATCTTTTCTTGACAAGGCTGAGCCCGCTTCTTCTTTACTTGAACGACAAGACCAAGTAAAGCTGCGTCATGAATATCTTAAATCTTATGATGCAGCAAAAAAGCTGAGAAAAATGATGGGGAAACAAGTTTACCAAACATTTAGCCAGGCATACTTGGACGCTGGAGGGACGCCTGACTACAACCTTTCCGAAGTTCTACCGAAGCTATCAGAGAGGTTCTTGAACACCAATCTGGGGAATGAATACGTGTTATTCGAATTCTATCTCGGACATCGTCAAAAAATGCATGAGATAAAAAAATTGCTCCATCCTTCCGAGTCTAATGTCGCTTCGAAAATGAGTTAAGTAAAGAGATGGCGCGCACAAAAATTTCCGCATAGATCTGACGGCTAATATAACTTTAAGGAATCAATTAGGAATTAGGGGCATGACGGATCCAATCATTCAACTAGCGACACGTTCTCATTGGCCGCCTCACTTTTAAAATTCCAGCAAGATTAAGACGATCAGGAGTTAGTCGTTACGTCTAATCATGAAGTTACTCTACTCTCGATTCAAACATGTAACCGGATATCTTTCCTATTACAGTCCGGATGAACTGTAAAAGACAGCCGCCACCGAGCGCGTTTTTCTTTACAGTACTTATTTTCACTCATATCGCATTATGCATGACAAGAGCCGGTGTGGTTATGAAGATGTACTTTTAAATACTTAGACGTATTTATACGTAGAAGTATGAAAACCAAGCTAACAATCTCTGTAGATAAGAAGTTGTTACAAGAGGCTAAAGCTGAAGCCGATAAGAAGCATATACCTATCTCTGGCCTGATCGAGAACTTCCTTGAGTTCTTCGTTAGACCTTATGTCTACTGCTTCAAGTGCGGAGAAGAGTTTGCCTCGACAGACGCAAAGGTCTGTCCGAAATGTGGGTGGCTTATGTGCTCGAAGTGTAAGGCGTGTAGGTGTGTTCTTGGCGAGGAGGGGGCTGTGGTCGCTTATCACATGAGGAAAGTCTATGAGCAATTGCTGGGAGGAAGGTTGAAATGAATAGGACGCGTCAGATCGCTGAGATAACTACCTTCGCAGCTTTGTATGCTGTGCTTACCTGGGTTTTCGCACCGATCTCATATCAAGTCTTCCAGTTTCGAATCGCTGAATGCTTGAAGAGCATGGTTGTCAAGAGGAGGCATCTCTTATGGGCCTTTGTAGTCGGCAATGCGCTGAGCAACATATTCAGCCCTTTCATCGGGCCGTGGGAGCTCCTATGGATGCCTTTCATAAACATATTAGGCGCGGGCTCAGCATGGCTCATAGGCCATAGATTTCCATGTACGAAAGGCATGGCGTTAGGCGGGGCGATATACGCAGTTTGGGTGGCGTTCGGAGTATCCTTCATGCTGTATATTCTTTTCAATCTGCCTTTGCTCTTGACCTTCATCTATCTTCTGGTTCCAGAAGCTATCCTAATAGTCGGACTCAGCCCAGTCATGAACCAGGTTAACGAGAGGATTTTCAAGAGGATTGGATAGAAGCGACCCTGAAAGCATAGTGAGGCTATTGAACGGTAACCTAGGGATGTTGACTAGATGAGAGTTTTCATTCTCACGAGTTGCGTCAGCAAGAAGAAGTACTCCGAGGTGGATATCAAGGCAGTCTTGGAGAAACATGGTCTCCCCATGCCCACATGTGATTTGGAAAACGAGGAGAATTATAAGGAAGTCCTGAAGGATTTCGTTCTTCCTGCATTTCAGATGTACCAGGGTACGTTTAAGTACGTCAGGAATTTAGTCAACAAGTACCGTGAGAGAGGAGACCAGGTCGAGCTTCGCATCATTTCCGCGAGGTACGGTTTGATCGGCGAGGAAAGTCCGATGGTCCCTTACGAGTGCACATTTCAAGGTCTTGGCAAGAATAAGATTCGCGAAAGAGCAGAAAAACTGAGAATCTACGAAAATCTCCTAGAGTTCATTGGAAAGAATGAGTTTGATCAGTCAGTCGTGATACTTGGCAAGGACTACCTTCTGACGATCTTTGATGAGAAACGAGGAATGGACTTCTTCAGTCGAATGAAAACAAAAAAACTGGTAGTATTCGCCACTAGTGGACTTCAAACTAAAGTCCCTTTCGCGAAACAGAACCTCACATTCATACCGGTTTCTGGAATAGGAGATAGGAACAGGAAAGTAAGAGGATTCATCAATTCAATTGCCTCTGGTCAAGAGACCTCATTCCACTTTCAATAGTTTAGACCTCTAGGTAGAGAAGAAAGTTGATTCAAAACTCTGCATGAGAATCGAAGTTAGAGCAAAACAAGATATCATTGCTACTTTTCTGTGAATGTCTTTTCTAAATATTTCTCAAAGAGATCTATCTCATTGGCAAAGAATATTTCATCTATTCCGTGTTGAAACATGAGCTCGATAAGACCAAAAGCTTGCCTTTTTCCTCCTCCCATTCTCCAGTCGCCGTCCAAAATGACAATGTTTTTCACATTTTTCTTGATAAGTACTGATTCGTCCCCTTCTCTGAGACCTTTCACGCCATATCTATAAAGCATTGATCTTCCCACAACTCTTCTGGCGTCCTTGTACTGAATGCCAGATTGGGCTGTTTTGCATTGAACTAAAATAAGTCCTCTTTTTGCTCGCAAAACAAAATCTTCACCCAGTTGACCTGCCTTAGGATCTCTGCCAAATGTGACGTCGTCAATAATCTCAGGAATATCTCTTAAAATCGTCCAAACCCTAAGTCCTTTCACATCAATACCGGGTCCTCCCTCATAGCTAAAGTCGCCCTGAAGAGATGATCGAAGATCTTCTAGGCATTGAACTATCAATTCCTCTAGAGGGTTAAAATAGTTGCGTTGTCTTTTCAACTTGTCGAGATTTGCTTTTTCAATGTTTAGATGCGCTGTCCAGTTGTTATCAATAGATCTTTTGTAAATTGTATTGATTACCAAATCCTTTTTCCAAGTGCCTTGTAAAACCATTTCCAATTTTTGCTCTCTAATAGTCGGCAGATGAGTGGGCTCTCCTCTACGGATGATCCTCTGTAAACTATTCTCGTAGGCCGCGTTGACTCGGCGTTCATATTCTGAAATCCAAATTTTGGATTTGATCCAAGATTGACTCACCGGGCTTTTTATTAGTTCTTCCGCAATTCTAAATAATTTTGAATTGAAATCGTCGCTATCAAAGGGTCCATTGATTTGATCAAAGACAAATACACATCTTTCAAAAAACCACCTGAAAGCAGCGGGAACCCAACTTATGCAGCTCCAATCATGTTCACTACTATAGAAAATCACGCAACAGTTCATCTTTGGATCATAACTTTTGAAGTCAATTTCCTCTCCCAATCTCATGAAGAATTGCTTGTGTGATTGTCTACAGGCATCGGTGCGAACAATAATAGTGGGTGGGGTATTGCAGTTCTTGCACATGCGATTTTTAAGGTCAAAAGGTTCGGTGTACCTACTACAATTTCCGCAAAATTTTCCGTTTGTTATCCCACCACAATGAGGGCATTTGCCGATGATGTCTTCATCGTCAAGGAACTTCGGTTTGGTTTCTGATCCGCATTTTCGGCACACATATCTATTTCGTCTTCCAATTGAAGTGATCCAAAAACCCAGAGGAGTTCCAGATACTTTAGAGGGAATGAAGAAATCAACCCTACAAAATCCTGAGTTCGAAGTCTTCTCCCGTTCATATTCACCCTTTGACAAAAGTTTTGAAAGAATTCTTTCTTCAAAATGCGCCTCGTACTTCGACCCGCGCCTGGCGCCTATTCCCCCTCCTTTTTCAAGCTCGTCGAAACTTCGTCTTGCTTTCCACGAATCTTCAGAATTCATCAAACCTACTCCGATTGAGACTTTTCAATTAGAAGTTTGATCTGAAGAACTAGTTCGGCTAGTTTTTGACCACTTGGAGTAAGCGAATATTCTGTTCTAGGAGGTCGTGTTTCAATCACTTTCCTTTTAGCAAGTTTGGCCTTCTGTAACGCCTTCAGCGCGCTAGAAAACGACTCTCTGCTGCTTACGAATCCCTGTTTGTATATATCGGAATGCTTTGCTTTCTTGACTTCACTCAGAAACAACAAAATCTCGATAATTCCCTTATGGAACAAGAACCGTACTGACGACATTGTAACTCTTCCAATGAGTAAAACAGCCCATATGCTTAAATAGACAAAACATGATAAACCGTACTATGTGCCCAAAAGCGTACTTCACCACTCATTGGCAATGCGACTACGCAAGGTGTGGCGATATTTCACTGCCATCCAAAAGACGCATTGAAACTCCTGTCTTGTGGTTTAGCGTGTGGATAGAGGACGAGTTGCGTCACAGGTATTTACCTCTGATGAAAAAGGAATTTCGGGAAACCCTTCTTGTGAACGCGTACCATGTCTTAACGAATAGGTTTGTGAAAACGGGTCTCCGGAGTTCGATCCATGAGGCTTTACACTATAAAGGGCCAATAGCCCTTGATTCCGGCGGTTTCCTTTTTCAATCCAAATCGAAAATGAGCATTGATCCGTTGATTATCCTTGATGTTCAAAGGAAACTTAAGCCTGACATTGCGATTCCACTCGACTATCCCTTAAAGATCGATGAACCTGAAAACTATCGGACCAGAATCGAAAAAACTCTACATAATCTGTCCTATTATACTGATCTTAATGAGAGTTTTCTCGTTCTACCTGTCATACACGGGTACAATTTCAGACAAGTTGATAAAATGATAGAAGGTATTAAACGCGTTCTCGACGTCAATTTCGTCGCTATTGGAAGCTTGGTCCCATTAGCTTTCTTCAGGATCAAAAACGCCGCTCAATTGGTTGTTAGTCTTATTTCATATGTTCGTAAGAAACTTCCAGATTCATTTCTTCACGTCTTTGGTGTTGGAGGTGGAGCTACGACCATGCATTTGCTATATTCTTTGGGTGCAGATTCTGTCGACTCAAACGCATGGGAGAAAAAAGCTGCTTATGGTTGCATTCAACTTCCAGGAACTACAGACCGATATTTCAGGAAAGCAAAGGCATTGATAAGAAAGAAGTCATTCTTGTCCATTGAGGAAAAGAAAACACTCAGAAATTGTGAGTGCCCAGTCTGTAGGGCATTCTCTATAGAAGATTTAGAAAGGAAAAGAGACCTAAGAGTCGTTCATAACGCCTGGGTCTTCCAGCACGAGGTCTATCTCGCAAGACAACACATCAAAGAAGGTACTTATCAGAGGTTTGCAGAGAAGAGATTGTCTAGAAGCCCGCGACTTCTCAAACTTTATAGACTTGGCAAATCGAAATTAATATCCTAACAAACATACAGAGGTTAGTGCCCATAGAGGTTTTATATGAAATTTTGTCTATGCATGCCACTTAAGAACGATTAAAGGCAAAACACTAGGTATCACTTAGGGCGATCTTAATGAAATATTTTATTCCAGAGTGGGACGATCGCGTCGACTCAAAATATAACTTCGTTACTGACACTCATTCTCCGGAGCATGAACAGGATCCCATTAAACATGATGTCTACATTTGGGATATATTCGGACCGGACAAAGTTCCTATCGACGGAGTTCTCGTGTCGAGAATGACTATTATGCAGAACAAAAGAAAATACGAACGGATTCTCCAGAACGGTATTAATCAAATTCTACGACTGCCCCGAAATTTTGAAATAATGGGGGACTGCGGAGCATGGGGTTACATAAAAGAAGAAGAACCTCCTTTTGAAACTTCAGAGGTTCTAAACTACTATGTTAGGTGCGGTTTTGATTATGGGGTCTCGGTAGACCACCTCATAGTTCCCGAATTTAGGGAACAGAACAGAAAGCGATGGCAAATAACGTTAGAAAACGCTAGAGAAATGTTCGAATTGTGGTCGTCAAAAGACGAATACATTAATTCTCTTAGGATCATGGGTGTTGCTCAAGGTTGGGATGTTGACTCCTACCTAAGATCTGCGAGGGAGCTATTGAAAATCGGTTATGACTATATAGGTCTTGGCGGACTGGCGCGCTCACAAACTGGAACAAATCAAGAGTTTGGTCGATCAAAGACAATTCACAATGTTGTTCATGGCATCTCATCTGAAATCCAAAAATGGATGAAGGAGAACAAGAAGAGAGTCGATCTTCATCTCTTCGGCGTCGCAAGACCAGAACTGACGTCCGAACTGGCAAAATACGGCGTATCGAGTTTTGACTCCGCTTCTTTTCTAAGAAAAGCTTGGTTGAGCGCAGACAAGAATTACTACAGTTTGGATGGCGAATTCTACGGAGCGATTAGAATTCCGCAGACAAAAGCGAGCCCGTTAGTGAAAGAACTGCCTGAAGTCGACAAACTAACTATCTTAGAATCAAGAGCTCTTGAAATGATCAGGTCATACGACCGAGGAAAGGCCACACTAGATGACACGTTGAAAGCAATCGTCGACTACGACAAGGCAATAGGTGAAAAGAGAGACTTTGAGAGACACTATCGACGAACTCTGTTAGAAATGCCATGGAAGAGGTGCCCCTGTCCAATCTGCAAGAGCGTGGGAGTTGAAGTGATAATCTTCAGGGGGAATAATCGGAACAGACGACGAGGATTTCATAACACACTCTCATTCTACAGTAGACTGAGGCAAAGCGTACCAAGGATTCTTATCTGCACGAATTGCACTCACGAGAAAGATCAATCCTCAGGATTGATGCCAGCTTTTCAAAGGTACTTGCCATCCCCTGTGTTCAAGACATTCTGGAACAACGTACATGACTTGCCTGTTGAAATCGGGGTCCTATCAGCCAAGTTCGGTCTTATCGATTGGAGCAGAAGAGTTCCTTACTATGATTACGAAATGCAAGAAAGTGATGTTCCGAGGTTCGTTGAGGAACTCAAAAGAAAGCTCGGGAGGTATGACAAGATCTTTTTCATCGGTATAGGGGTCTACAGAGACATCGTCCAAGAAGTAAAGGATGAGACAGGTCATAACATTGAGATATTCCCTAAACAGGAGCTAACAGAAAGAGATACAGTCAATATCATTGAATACACAAAACAAACGAAGTTTTTCAGAGAAGGTATAATTCAAGCAATACCCGAAAAATGTAGACCTTCAAAAGAAGAGGAAAAAACTCACTCAGAAATCGCTTAAGAAAATATTGGTCGGGACTAATTTGCCGGGAACTTCAATACATCAATATGACCCAATTATTGGTATATGGGTAAAGGCCGAACCGCGCCATATCGAGACATTTATCGAAAATTGGGAAAGACATAGAGATGTACAAGCTTTTTGTGTATACGATTTGCCTCCTATGTTACCACGAGGTGGGGTAATCTTTCTTCATGCCATCAAATTGAACAAACTTGTAGCCTATGCTAAGTATGTCGGTTGTGAATATGGCAAAGGTTGGTACGAATACACAGTATTTCATGATGATGAATTATGGATAGAAGAAAGAGAGAGAATATGGCATGCCTTCGGTCTGTTCAGACTTCACACCCATGACAAGAATGACTTCAATAACTTTTGGGAAGCTCAAATGGGGGTTAGAGGTTTGTTTCTAATGGAAGACCTTCAAAGATCACCAACGACAATATCATGGCATGACTTAATGAAAATTCTCCAAGTTTTTAGACCGCTCGGTTTCAGCTACAAGTATCTAACAAGCGCTCAAGTCAAAAGATTACTAGAACTGATTGGCCTGAATGTGGAGATAGAAATTGAAGGAATAATTTCCCCTAAAGTTATATCTGAGTTAAAGCAACTCTGACTATCAGGAATCTTGGAGAAGAATTAATCGAACTCCCACTCGAAAAATTTATGACAAGATAATGCGGATGAAAATGAATGCCAATAAGCAAAGAAGAATTCGAAAAGTCGTACTCAAGCGATACACTTCATGATCTTCCAATCAATGTCATACAGGCTTTTGCGGAGGCTATGGGATATAAGGTCGAAAGAAAAAGTCTTGGCGGTGCCAAAGGCCCAGATCTCGTTATAAGAAATTCTAAGGGTGAAAAAGTTATTGTAGAATGTGAAGCCGGCCATGACACAGGTTCGGCCGAGGAACGCTTTGGAAAATGGAAAGGTAGGATTCAGCGAGTCCAGAATCCAAAGGCGTTTATCGCAATTGTAAACGCTCCTCGCAGGATTCGCGATTCTCATAAAGTCAAGGAATTAGGATTTACAGAAGACAGTTTCTTTGTTGTTCCAGAAGTCATCTACAAGGAGGTTGTTGCGACGATCTTGGCTAAGGTACTTGGATAACTAATGCAACACGTTGGTGAGGTGTCATGAAGTATGCAATATTTATCATAGGTGAACGTAAAAGCGGAAAATCCACCATCATTCGGAGCTTAACTGGTTGTGGAAGAAGAAAGAAAAGAGAAGTTTGGAGGGTCATGTCACTAAGTGGACAACGGCTGAAGGCATTTATTGTTCACAGTTCTCCGCAGGAAATGAGCGTGACAAAATATCCGCCCAACAATTTTCTACAGGCTTTTGAAAACGAGTTTGGAATAAACAGGAATGATTATGATATTTTGATTTCTGCATTAGAATTGAATGTAAGAGATCCACAATACAGTTACAAGGAGTATGTCTCTCAAACACGTAACCAAGGATTTGACGTAAGAATAGCTGTGATAAATGTGTGGTGGAATGGGACTTCCGAAGATCCTACTAAAATAACAGATTCGCAAAACTTCGCCCAACAAAATAAAATACCCATTACATTAGTAAATGCATCTGAAGATCCAAACGTCGCAGCAAATAAACTTAGAAGTACTCTTTACCCATAATTTTCAGTATTTTTTTGTTCAAGTTGTTTTCCACCACAACCCTATTCCAGAGATCGGTGAGGCACATTGACTATCACCAAGGTGGCCGTCTCAAGTGATGCCTACGGCAAGCTTCTAAGATTGGCGAAGCTCCACGCGCCCAGAACAATCAGAGATGTGGGGAAGCGCGAATGTCAAGAAGATCCCTGTGGAAGTAGTCTAACGCGGGAGGCCAAACCTGTCAAGGTTGTCGTCAGTCCTTGGATTGAACCTGCAACTAATTTCGCATGGACAACCTTTTCGGTTCTTGCACTTCTTCTGGTGAAAGCGCATGAAAGGCAAATCGAAGTACCGGTTGCCAAGATATTCGGACATAGCCCTGCTGATTTTCAGGCAGTCGTCTAGCGAGAAATTGTTCTCTCGTGAGATAAGTGCTATGTTCCAAAGGAATCTTGTCACATGCCTGTCAGGCACGTAACAATACTCGTTCGGAATCTGCAGAAGGTCCCTGTACTCCCGACACAACCAGAATAACTTCACCTTGATACCGGAAAGCTGATCGTAGAGATATCTGATGAATTCCTCAGGACCATTCATTCTTCTGTATATCCCCACAATATCGCCTTCATGCGAAAAAAGTCGTTCTGCAACAGAAACTGAATCAATGATGTCCTGCAATTTGAGAATCCCGTGGGATCTACCGTCCCTTCTTTCTAATTCCGAAATTACCCTCTTGACATTCTCCTCGAACCTATCCAGTTGACTCAGGGAAATGAACCCGTGTACCTCCATTTCCTTGAAAATCTGTAAGGCCTCTTCCTCTCGCAAAATACAGTTAAAGAATATTCCTAACAGAAATATCTTTAACCTATCTTCCGGTTTCGAAAGGTCATAACAGAAAGATTCTATCTCTATGTTCTTCCAATTCTTCTCATACCATGATACGACAAAATCTCGAATCTTCGCCATTTTATTCCGGTTCTGAGGCAGGATCAGCGGATTCCTCATACCATCATTCGACCGCTTCGAGAGATCGGTTGAGATTCCTTATTTGATCTAGTTCGAGGTAGAACTGCCGGACATTATGATAGGCTCTAGCTCCGTTCCTCCAACCCTCTCTGAAAACTATTACATCAACTCCATTCTTTCTGCACACCGGGCACGAACACCTCTCCCAAGGTCTATCCTGCAAGGTGCGTAGGTACCGTTGCTTTAGAAGTGGAATGATCTTCTTGACCTCCTTGGCAGGAACACCGTCGGATCTGAGTGTCCTTTTCTCGTAGTCGAGTAACCTGTCTAGAAGATGTTCCTCGGATACTCGATGCTTAGCAAACTGGTACATTGCATTCAGCGTCCTCTTCTCGAAAGCTCCTAGACTTTTCCTATTCTTTCGAACTCTAGTTAACCTGATTCGTATCGCCGTGTACGATCTCCACGGGTTAGCAAAATGATAGTTATGTTCGCCGCTCTCCCAAGCTTGTCTTAATGGAGCAGCCGTGTCAAAGGACACTATTCGCTTCGTGATTAGATGCGGGATCAGTTTGAGTCGGGCAAATCCGAATAAGTGGATCTTGATCTTTTCCCTCTTCTTGAGAGGAAGCCCGTCTATTTCCGCGTTGACCACATCTACTATCTTCAACAATTGGGACGTCGGTTTTCTCGCGATGCTTCCAATGGCTAGGTACTCGAAACCCATTCTCAGAAGTTCTCTGGTTGCTTGCCGATAGCTTTCGAGATCCCAACCTTGGGCCACTCCCATTACCTGCAGCCGCTTGTACTTTTCCTTTTGAAGTAGATCCATCGTCTCCCTAGCATTGTCAATCGTGATCTGCCATCGTTTCCTCTTCTCATCCTCTGTCAACTCTCTGACTTGGCCGTCAACATTAACGGTCTTAAAGATTGAATGGTCCAAGTGCGCCCCAAGTGGAATCCCGACCCGTACATAGTAGTCGAGCAGTTCCCTCACGGAGTACGGCGGCTCCTCCTTGTTCTTATACAGCCAAGCTCCTGAATCACCCATAACCGGTCCCTTCCATCGAAGGAACTTGCCTATGCCTCCATGCCTCACGAAACTGTCCTCAAGCTTTGGTGTGACATATCCCTTTGAAATCATAATACCGTCAGTGCATGGAAAGATCTCCCACAGATACTGTTCCTTAGGTTCGTCTCCCCATGGTGTCCAAACATAGTAGAATTGCATATGACTCACTGTGCGCGTATTTGTTTGCACCGGACGCTCCATGCACTTGTTTAGCGAATAGGATTCCCTGAGATCATCACTTGATGTATCCGGTATCCTTTAGGACTTTCTCGGTCCCTTTATTGAGATACCCTTTCTCCTTGAAGCAGTTCGCGAGTTCGATTTCTCTATTGGGCGCTTCTATTCTGACGGGAACATTGTTCACACCCATAGCTACGCTACTGACGGCGTACCAGTGTCCAGGTGGAAACCTCACCACCTGGTTAAGCATATCCTCTGAGATCCCGTAGGCGTCGCGAACGGTGTTCCTGTCATAGAGCCTTGGTAAGCAGCCAAGGAAGAGAGTGTGACAATTCGATATCGCCGTCGTATTCAAATACGAAACTCTTTGCGATGAAATACATGCGCCTAAACCATACTTTCTTCCCATTCTTGTAAGCCTCTCTATCATTGTTGAACATCGTTGCTCTTCAGTCGAAGGCCTCGCACTCCCACCAAGAACGAATTCATGAGCTTCATCGACGATGAAAACCACATCGTGACTCTTTGTAATCTTTCTGCGCAAATTCAATGATAACGCGATCAGCTCCATCATCATCGACATTAGGTTCTCTTTGTTTGAGGATATGAGTATGCATAGCTTGTCGCCTTCCTTCTGAGCCACAAACTTTTCCAGAACCCAGTCGATGTTAGCGAAATGTTTCGGTATCTTCGTAAGGTCTATCTCTTGAGCATATTTTATCTTGGCCAAAACAGCGTCTATTGATCCAAAGAAACCTGATCTTTCCCAAACCTTTGCCCTGTCTCTCAACTCCTCAATGAATTGATCGAAATCTGAAATTTGGCTTATTTTCCATTCAGTCAAGTTTTGGATCGGTGCAATTCCCTTTTCCTCAGCCACCTTTGGCAGAAGGTCAACCATGTTTCTCAGATACTTTAAGTCATTATTCGACGTCACGCGGTCCTCAAGCTCTGCAATGAAATCTTGGACAGTCTCAATCTTCTTCGTAACTGCGAAGAGTTTAGGGCTGAAGATCTTAATCTTCTCCTTTTGTAAGATCTCTTCGTAGAGTTCTTCGTAGACAGGTACAAAGTCTTCGGAGTCGAATACTCCAGGCTTCTTGGAAGTTTTCGCTAGGTCTCTCGCCGCTTCACGTAATCTCTTTGAGCTCTTCTTTTCGTCTTCAAGGTATTCGACTAAGGACTCAGGAACATCCTCTTGGTCGATGACGATGAACCCGTGCGCCGCAATCTTATCGATCATCAGGTTAGTGTATTCATCAGAGAGGTCAAAGACGATGATTTTCAGGTTTGCTTTCTCCAGAAGCCTTGTTACAACTATAGAATTGAAATTAGATTTTCCAGCTCCTGTGAAGCCGAAGACGGAATAATGATGCGTTATCAGCTTCCATGGTTTAAGGAAAACCGGAACCTCTTTCTTGTACAAGTTTCCGATCTCAATTCCCTCGTCAATCCCTCTATTAACAAGACCTTTCATCGCTTCGGTATTCAGGACACCAACGTCTCTTCCTAAGACAGGTTTGCTCGGCTCTTCAGTAAACTTGGCATAACCTTCTTCAGATACACTCATGAGATGTCCTGTGGGCTCCGCATCACCCTCAATGTATACGTGGTCCCTGATCAGACGTGGATCCTGCTGCTCAAAGTCTTTCGTTGATTCCTTGAGGAATTCTCGAACAGCGCCCATGAATCGATACTTCTTGAGCCTGTCGATTGTTATGTGTGTAGGACTTATCTTCGTAATTTCCAGCAAAGTGTAGTGCTTTTCTCCACTTCCTTGTCGAGTCAATGTGCTAAACGATTCTACACCAACTATGTCGCCTTCCCTAAGTTTTTGAAGAGCTTCAGGACTATACTCAAAGACAAGCTTCGCTCTTTCAGTACCATCAAGCAACGGTTGCATGAAGAACAAGAAACCTCTAATTTCTTGGTCGAAAATCTTCTTGTTCAGATATTCAGCCATCATCCACCACCCATTTCCCTCAACTGCCTATACGTAACTGAGAACTCTTCAAGGTCAATTTCAGTAAGAGCAAGGTCGAGCGTCTCTAGGTGAGCTCTCCCCAACGTCTTCACATACTGGTCCACATCATAAAGCGGATCCGGATACCCGAAGACTGCGTCGTGCCTATTTGAAGAGGTTAAAGCAATCAAACTTACTATGGCTTTCATTGTTTCGCTCGGCTTCGAATAGTAAGCGAACTTGTACTTCTTTCCTTCAAGTTCAACCTTCATCAATTCGCAGTTCTCGTCAACCTTCGGGTAGGTAATCCTGTCAATAGTGTATACGTATGATTTTCTACCAGACGACTTTTCTTCCGATGCAAGCACTAGTGATCTCATAAACTGCCTCTCTTGAGCGACCCTTCTCAACTGGTTCAATACATAGTTTCCACTTGCAACGTCATAAGTGCTATAGATGGTTGAAACAGCCGGGTCGTACTCCATCATTGAAAGCGGGGCATGCAAGTTCGGAACCCTGACAGAAATGTCATAGAGCATTCCAGCATCGGTCGAGGGGACCCTCGGCAGCAACTCCTGGTCCAGAGTGAAGATTCCAAGATGCCTCGGCCCCGCTATCGTTAGGAAGTTGTCTACAAAGAACCTCACAAAACTATCCTTAGTGATAGAAAAGATCAGTACGCCTTTCTTCCAACATTCTTCAAAAATCATGTCATAACCTATTCTACACATCGTCTCGATATCTTCTTCACACATGTACCTGTATGACTTCCGGCCTTGCTCATCTGTATGTATCCTGAAGGCATCCAAGTTGTTCTTGCCGAAACCTTCCTCACATACTTCAAGGAATAGATCCTTCAATCTATCCCAACTCTTATGGTAGTCATCCTTCAGTCGGATTTCTATCTCGCCATCTTTCCAAGTTATGTCCAGATAGTCCAGCTCCTGCAAGTTCTCTAACTGCCGTTTTGTAAGACTGACCTTCACGTTCGCCAGTTTGCTCTGGAACGATAGATCTTCCGCTTGAAGCTTGATACCCTTGAAAGCAAGAAGTCCGGCGACTATGAACTCTCTGACAAAGGATACGGATGGTATGCCTAGTTCAGAGCTGATCGGAATAGATTTGAATATAGTGAAGTCATTCCTATCCAACTTCACGCCGAGAACCTTTCCTCTGTAAAGGTTGAGTCTATCAACGCTTCTATTGGAATAAGAGTACCCTTCGAACAAGGACCCGTCAACCATCACCACATCCGGCTTAACGTTCTGAAGACACCAATATACAGTGTAGATCTCCGCAAGCTTCATGAGGACAACATCAATCTTCCCAATCTTCTGTGGAGTAAACACATCGCCCAACTCCTCTTCAACCTCAGGTTCCTCTTCCTCCTCCTTAACCTCGATCGACGGTGTCTCCCCGATCAGAAAGATCTCAGAAAGCGGCACAGGAACCAAGGCCATGACATTGTTTCTCACGGATTCTTCCTCAACTCGAATCGGCCTCAAGTTGTCAGAGTCTAAATCAAGTTCATAGACAAGCGGAGCGGCTAAGACGTAAAAGACCAGGCAACCTCTTCTAGACCTCTCATACTTGGTTCCATCGATCGCAACGATCTTTATCACACTCTTGCCGAAAAACTTCCTCAAGAAATCAGCTGTACGTTTCTTGTCGCTTCCATACTGGAAGACATAATCCTTGAGAAAAGTCTCATAGAGTTTCACGGCCGTATCAGCCCTATCCTGTTTGAGGTTCGAATATAGCTTGGCTGTTTCCCTCAAGTTATTGACAAGTCTCAAATCCTCTTGAACTACCCTCGACACCTTTCAGAACCAGCTTTTCAACAAATGAATTTCCTCATTCGTGCTTAAATTATTAGAGCCTCGTAGAGGAACTTGAGCAAGAACCTTTTTCGTTTGTCTATTCGCGTGGATCTAGTAGACATCGAGGTTACTTTCGCCCGATCGTTGGCCTCGTTGTGAAGGAAAATTAGGGCCCCGCACGTGCGTTCAAGGCGGTGGACGAAGTCTTGCGGGGGCGGACTCAGAAGAAATAGGTTTGAATGCAGGAGAATTGGAATTATTCTGTGGAGAAACTAAGTTGCGATCTATCTACACGGTGTCCCGCGAAGACATTTACGACTATCTCAGGTGTCCAAAGATTGTCGCGATCAAAGCATACAAGGCTCTCAGAACGGTACCCGCGAAGGCTCCGAGTCAACCGCGATCTTTGGAGCCTGTGACCATCGGCAGAGTCGGGGAGATGGCGGTGCAGTTGGGGCTAGAAGGTTTGCCGCGTTTAGCGGCGATGCAGCAGATCGCAAGGAAGGTTCCGGAGGTCAACCTAAACCAGCACTTGAAGGCAACCGCATTAGCCTCATTAGAAGGAATGGAGAGGGTCCGCAGAAGCCTTGTGCGGGAGTACGGAGAGGTCGCCATTATCGGGAAATGCGAGGGGCGCCATCCCGATCTTGCCGGAACAGTTTTTCCTGATTTCATTGCCTTCACAGAAAAAAGTGAGAACCCAATTATGATTGAAACGAAGAATACGACTGAGCTGAAACCGTCTGACAGATTCCAAGCCGAGTTCTACAATGGCGTCGCTGAGAAGTTTGGCATCTACCTTCTTAAAGAGAGGTATGAGCGTGGGGCGCCGGTGGTATCGCCGAAACTGATAGAGAGCAAGGCTGAAACCATACTGATCTATCCGAGACTCGCAAAGCATTTCGTTGTCGAAGACAGATTCGTTCCAAACCGACGAATTATCAAGGAAGTTTGGAGAGCAAAGGAGCTCGGATTGAAGGGACTTATGCCAGAGACAGATTGTGGAAAGGACTGTGCACACTGGAAATTACACATTGACCTGCCTCAAGGCAATATGGAGCCGGCAGCACCGCTGCCACTCATCTTCTCTGAGGGCATTCTAGAATTCGACTACGACTTAGATACTAATTACCAGGTAACCTACGGTTGGAAGCTTCTGCCCTCAAAGATGAAAGACGCACTCCTGTTTGGGCGGTTGAGCGGTCGGAACGTCAGCCGGGTCAATAGGTTGAAGGAATGGTTGGTCAATGTCGCAGGCTTAGACGAAAAGGCTGCAGAAATCACACTCGACCTGAACAAGTTGCAACGCTTCCATAACTCAAAACCAAGCATCAATAGGCTGCTGAACTCCATGAAGGTTGAACTTAAACCTTGGGAGCAAATCCTGAAGAAACGAATCAAGACGAGTGCCCCTGTCATCTTGGGCAAAGCCACATCGATATACTCTCTCCCAAAAAGAAGCGTCAAGTTCGTGGAAGATGCTTGGAAAAGGTGGCAATAATTCACTTTCCATCGCAATGAGACCAATGCTGGGCTATGGGTCATGTACGCCGAGTGGGTCTGTTATTCCCATCCCCAGTGATCTTCTTCAACCTCATAGACTTCTTCACAGTCTGAGCATACACTGAGCTCCTTCACCATCCAATCTTTCTCCGCGCATTCCTCACAGCGCTTCTTCTCACACTCACCACATCGGTACAGTTCATCATCACTCACTTGAGCGCCACAGACATCACATGCACCCAACCTTATTCGTTCTTCTGGAAAGCGGTTGATCGTAGTAGCAGGAGAGGCTTCAGAACTCCGCGATAGGGTCTTGGTCTAGTAATAGCGCGTTACTTCCAAGGGGATCTTATACTCAATTCTCTTATGGCAGACGTTCAAAAATTTGCACTTATGTTCTTCGCCTTTTATCTGGCAAACAGGATTGTCTGTTCTGCAGGCCACTCTGTTAAACCACCAGATATTGTCTATGAGGTGACCTCCGATCCCCGTTTTCTTGATCATGGTGATGAAGGCTCTGAGCCCCGCATTCCTAAGCTCTCTCGCTTCCTCACTTTGCAAGATTTGTTTGTCAACGATCTTCTTCTTCAAATTCTCGGTGAGAACGAGAATTCCCATCCTCATCTGTTGTTTAAGAAGCTCATAGTCCATTGCGGGTAAAAGAGGCTCGTCGAACTCGACCAATCCTCTTCCTTGATGCATAATAGCATTTACCATCGTCATCTTACAGAGTGGGTCATCAAATGCTCTGAATTGCCTCGAATATTGGATAAACCTGAACAGCGAGCCTTTGGTCTGTTTAAGTAGGTTGTAGAATTCGCCACTCCAATATTCATACAGCTTATTTCCAAGATCCCTCCAGTTCTTGATTCTTTCCTGCAGATCAGGCATCGTAATCGAGCCGTCGTCGTCCATGAATATTCGCTTTATTTGACTTGACGTAACTTGCGCCAGTTTGCTGGCGTCAAGAATAGGAAACGAACCTTTTTCATCGCATAATCTCAGCGATCTCCACATAAAATAGGCTCCTCGTTCGTCAGTTCCCCCTTTCTTTCCATAACAATACTGCCACTTTCCAGCATCTAGCGACCAGTACCTGAAATTTATCGCATTTCCAACAGCGAAGTACTGAGATACTTTTGTTAGGCCCTCATTATCGTCCGGAAAATGTGCGGAGTCTCGCCAATCAAAGGGTTCTGGCTTCTCCATTCCAGCTATTTGCTTACATACTTCACCCAGAACGCTGTAGTCAATGTTGACCCTTTGGCCAAATTCCAAATTCAGTCTCAGTCTTGATTGGATACTCAACAATGGAAGTATCCTCTCAGACAAATGGCGACTGGCAAACATATAAGCGTGCCCGATAGACTGATACTCCAAGAGGAGCCACAGATGGCGACAATCGATAGACGGGATAAATTTCTGCTACAGATGTACAATGTATTCTGGTCTAATATCTCGAGGGCCGAAGAGGCAGCATGGAAGATGCTTGCGGTTTACGCGGCCCTATTTGCCGGTCTATCATTCGCCTTATCAACAATCGGCTTGGTTCTTTTCTTGGTACTAATAATCCTCTTTAGCTTTTGTGGTGCCGCGCTATCGTTAAACGCGAACCTTTGGTTCGTGAGGAACATTAACTTGATCTCGAACTTGGAGAAAGAGTTCTTGTATGCCAGCGACTACGATGTTCTGATTCCAATACGTTATCAGAAGCAGTATCCCTTCTTGTCCCAAAGAACTTTCGAGGTCTGGTGGGTTCTCGCGGCCCTTTACTTCGCAGTCGGTACAATTACTCCCGCCATCCTGTTTTCACAGATTAAGACTTGCGCCGAAGTTATTTTGGTAGTAGTTACCTATTTGATTAGCCTCATTCTGACTATAGGATATGGATTTCTCCTGAAAGCTAGACACGAATCCCTCCTTAAAAGCGCTCCAGGAACGACTCCAAGGGCAGCACCAACCCCTCCACAGCCAAGCCCTCCTCCTGAGCACACTTCAACATGAATTTTCCCAAATTCGTTCTTGTTTATCACAAATTCTAAAGAAGATCCTCAGTAACTCCGGAAGAACTTCTTTTGCTACGGCAGGCTCCTTTGTACTCGACTTTTTTCATAAGCTCTTTCGCGGCTAAAGCATCTTCATAGCGTTGAAATTCGAGAGAAGACAGATCGCCACCGTAATTAGAAATAATCATAAAGAAAGCCTGACAAATATACAATAGAAAATCAATTGGTCACTCATAGCGAAATAGTAAAGCAAGTTGCTAAGTTGCTTTGGGAGAATGATTTCTATGTTCGCACCTATCGTTCAATCCCGATAAGAACAACAAAAGGCCTTGAGGCTTTTCATGCTCTCACCGAGAAACAGCCTAGATGGACGGCAATCGTTGACGTACTGGGAATAGAAATGAAAACAGACGGTATCGGTCCCTTAGTACAACGTACGAACGGCAAAAGATTGCATATGCTTGGTGAGACTGTTGCGGTGGAAGTCTCAATGTCATCCGACGTCAAGAAAGAGGTAGACAAGCTAAGGAAGCTGCCCGTCAGACTCCGGCTAGTTGTTACAGCTGATTCGCGAATGCGAGGTGAATTAGCCGGAATCCAGATCGTTCCCCACGAAAAACTGGATAGTGCTGTTATCAAGAACTTAAAAGAAACTTTCTTCTGTCGTTGGAGTGAATGCGACTACTATACGACGAATATTGACCAGCTATGGCGTCACGAGAAAGAACACGAAAAGCATTAGGTGAATAAAAGAGATCAATAGTTCTTTATCAATGTAAACAGACTTACTTCTCATCTGACGAGCCTCAAATCCTCTTGAACTACCCTCGACATTTTCCAGAACCTACGTTTCAACAAAATGAGCGATACCGGCCTAGGCGCCGTGATTTGTGTAGATGGATGGTCTTCTTCGCGGCCGCAAAGTGGATAGGAAGGCTTCAGTTCGTTGGTAAGTAAATGTTTACAATAAAAGAAGTTTTGGGCAGATACGCCCAAGTACACAAGTTGTATTAGTAATGAAGATTAGAGTATGGAAAAAGGATAATGTAGTATGGGATAAATAGGTTCTCAGTCTCAGGGCTAAACTTTACAATACTGAAGCTAGCTTTTAATCTTAAAGCTAGAAATCCTTTTGATCTTAAAGCTGGGTTCTAATCTTAAAGCTCAAATTCTTTAATATTAAGATCTACCACTATGCTCGACATAATTGGATAACGGTTAGAATTTGTGGATCTGGCTAATGCTCTAAAGCTTGTCTTACAGGATACTTCTCATGGTTCAGTGATGCTACGAATTCCCAACCTTGCGGGCAATCGAAGGCGAGACCACTTTAGTTATGTTCTCAAGAATCTTTTCGTTAAGCCCTGACTAATCCAACTTTTCATAAGGTCATTAACCTCCTCATGCGGAACTTCCTGTCTGTACTTCTTCTGCTTCGTATAAAGATTGTGAGCAAAGAGTTCGTAATTGCCTCTAAGCGAAATAATCCCCTTTCTATCGAGAACTTCATCAATACGTTTCTTTATAAACTCCCAAGCATAGTCTCGATTCTTACTCATTCATTCCTCACCCTATGGGACAACTTTTGCAAAGATTTGTATAAAGTTCTGTCTTGGACAGATTTGAAAAACTCTTCAAAGACCGAACAGGCTATTGACTGCCTAGATAGCATGATGTCACCTGTTTATCTTGGACAAGCTTCTCGCCTTACAACTTTCTTCCACTATGTCTATTTGAAGTCTTAATATTTCTCAGAACATCAAGTAATATCAGGCGTCAGAGTCAGTTGCTTGATGTTCAAATCTTGTCGGATTTCTGGATCGGCTTAGCTGGGCTAATCGTAGCTGTCTCAGGGATTATCTTGACCGCAGTTCTCCGACTATATGACTATCGCAACCAAAGCTTACAAAGGAGAATAGACAGAATAGGAGACGCTATTCGCAAGCTTCAACCAACGCTGGAATTCGCAAGGGCTTCCTATCAAGTACAGCAAACGAATGTGCCATCCCTGTATTCCGCAGTACAACAGGTGAGTGATACCTTCCGTGAAGAAATTATGTATAAGGGTTTGCAGCCGGATCTCAAGAAAGTGTCTCCGACCATGAACGAGAGATTGAAAAAACTATATGTTCGCTTCTATAACATGTATTTAGCATTCCAAGAGAAAGTGAGGAACGACCCCAAAAACCAGAATCCCTACTTTGATGAATTAAGAGAAAATGTTGTCAACGATACGGAAATCAAAAGACTGATCGAAGAACTCACACCTATGGTAAATGAGTGGTTAGAGAAACATCCCTAATGCTTCTTATCCTAGGCATACTATCAAACGATATGTTCTTTGGGACGGTTGACCGAGTTGAAGTATCGAAGATGGTCGAGTAAATTCTGAGGAGAAGAAAATGCTAGATGGAAACGTACCATCTGAAGACCTTGAGATAATGACTGAGATTGTTAGAGTCTTGGACCAACGTAAGACGGTCTATGGAAGCGCTAGGACCAAGACGGCTCTAGCTTTGTCTAAGGACAGAGGTATCTGGATGAACCTTATTACAAGAATTGAACTACTGCATAAGGATGAGCCGAGATCTAATTATCGAAGTTTTCAGTATCCGAACCTCTTCTTGAGCGATTCTACAAATAGCGTGGAGAGTGTGACTAGTTTGATAAATGGTGTTGTGACGAAGGGAGTTCTAGCCATCAAAGAGTGCCCAACTGTTCAGATTGAGGGAAACATGCGAACAGATGAACATTTCATTGACCTTCCGAGCAACGATGACCAATTGAAATCTGCGTGGCCGTCCAACTGCTATTTTTTTTACCCTAAAGATTCGTTCAAATGCCATCCTCCTAGTGGACCTTTTGTGTCGCTCGATCAACCTCCGTTCCCGGATGCCCATTCTGCAATAAGAAGCATCGTAGGTTTGGATGTGGAGCATTATTCAGGACTTCAAGGTGCTATTGTCTTTCTCCTGCCGAAGTATGAAGCAAGAATACAAGAAGTAAGACTTAGCAGCAAAGAAATTTCCATCAAAATACTTACTAAAGAAGCTACAGCGAATGAGGTCATCGGTAAGCTCTATTATGACAAGAAACGAGGAGAAGACAGTAGACAACAGGATATTGTCTTCGATGAACAGAAAAAGTCATCTCCATTAGAGTTCATTCCTGACAGCACTTACTTTTACTTGCTGTCAAAAAAGACAGGGAAGTTACTTGATTACAGAAGAACATCATTGCGATGGCCAACACCTCAGAAAGATGTGATAATAGAGGTCACAACCGATGAGATACGGGAACTCATTAAACGAGGAGAGAACGAGAACGTCGAATTCAAACAAGAAATAACTGAGGAAAAAACGAAAGACAAGTTTGCAGAAACAGTTGTTGCTTTTTCGAACACTTCTGGCGGGGCTATTATAATAGGTGTTAATGATAACTGTGAAGTTGTCGGGATACGCGACCCTAGACTTGAGGAGGACAGAGCAAGGAAAATTTTGAGAAGTAGGTGTGAACCCCCGGTGGAACCAGATATCACCGCAAGAGAAATTGATGAGAAGCTTGTTCTTTTGGTCCAAGTCAAGGAAGGAGAAAATAAGCCGTATACTTTCCGAGAAAAAGGAATCTTCGTCAGAAGCGGTCCAAACAACAGGATGGCAACAAGAGACGAGCTAGACGAAACTTACTCTCGGAAATCGACAACCCTCCCCAGAAGATATTGATAGACTTATCCTTGAAAGTTTTTCTCACAAAGCTTTGGGTGGCAATATATGACTGAAGGCAGACGTTGGAGCTCGAATGAACTTAATCTGATTAGAAGGCTATACCCGCTCTACGAGAAAGAAAAATTGTCAACGCTTTTGCCCAACAGAACGTGGCGTGCTATAGGAATGCAGGCTCAGAGGCTCGGCATTAGAGTTAAGAAGAGAAACCCCCTTATGGCTCTACCATTTTATCTTGAGACCCAGAAGATCGGTTCACTTGCTGAAAAAATTGCAGAAACTATTCTGAAGAGAAATGGTTTTAAGGTATATGAATTTGGTCAAATAGTACGCAAAATATTTCCTCCTCGCATTGGCAGAACCTTCACAATTGGCGACACGACTTATGCGCAGTATACGCAGGTTGACGGGAGGACTTATATGGTTAGCAGGAGGACACGGGCTTCGAAACCGTTTGTGATAGGGCAGCCTAGCGGTTGGAATAAGCCTATCACGGGCGCTAAGTTTGGTATTAGGAAGCTGAAGAAAGCAAGAAAGTTCTTTCTTGAGCTGAAAAAAGAACGATTCAGACCAGACTTTTTCGCCTTCAAACGTAATGAAGTCTTTGTAGTTGAAGTTAAGGCAGAGCAATCCAGACTGTATCCATCGCAAAGAAATATTCTTTTAAAGGCGTTTGAATATGGTTTGATCCCTTTAGTCGTAAAGGTTGAAACCTCAATATGTACATTGAAAAAGGAAAGCGCTCCTCAATCACTTCTTTCATCGGGATAGCGTCTCTAAATAGTTTAGAAAAGAGGAGAGATTGACATGAGTCGTCCGAATCTAAATCTGAAGCCCAACGAACAGAGGCTGTGGGAAGGAGTCCAAGCTTTACGAGTTACAGATACATCTCGTGAGGGACAGTTTATTGGCTTTTTTTGGAATAAGGCGGTAACAGCCTATCGGAACTTCGATTTTGTAGCTTCGATTGTACTAGCTGGGATCACAGCAGAATTGTCTCATAGAACGAAACTTCGTAAGCAAAAGGTGAAAATGTATTTGGAAAGAGGCAAGCCTAAGCCATGGGGTTATCTCATCGATCATGACGAGAAGGATAAGAAAATACAGAAAATTACTAGGAAAATCAAAGATCCGCATCGGAATACGTGGATTCATCCTGACGTTGAAAAGATTCAGAAATATCTCAAGATCGAGGGTCTCCCTATTACGACGGACATCGGACTAAATATAGGGTTCGCTTCGGCTAACGCTCTAAAAGTTTTGGGATTGACAGCTCAACTCTTAAAGATGCTCAAATACACCCTTTGAGCGTCTTCCAGTGAAGGAAAAAACCGTTTGCTGTCTAATTGAGGGCTCGCCGCACGACATACTTCTCATGGTTCAGTGAAGCTACGAATTCCCATCCATCATTAAGATATCCGGTCAACTCGTTCTCCATGACTACCTTTGATTCGAACTGGGACCCGCCGTTCGTCATGGACCTCTTGTCTTTCTTGATTATCCCACGCAATTCTGGGGACAGTTCCCGGATTATCTCTTGCTTCAACATATCCTTATCAAACTCACGCATAGCTCGTTCATACGCCGCAATGTCTTCCTCAGTTGCTACCTTGATTCCTTTTCTCTGATCTAGTGGCTTCCACCATTCCACTACGCCTAAGCCGGGAACGTATTTCTGGAGCTCTTTCACAAGGTCTTCAGGTGTAGTCTTTCTTTCTTCGCATAGTGTCATCATTCTACTCTTCAGCGCTTCGAATCTATCAACTTGAGTTGGAGCTTGAGTCACGGTCAGCTTGGGCTCGGCCCTTGAGTATGCTTCTCTCAACTGCTCAATCTTAGGAACAGAGTATGGGTTCTCTTCACCCGCCAGTTTATGACCAGTCATCTTCTTAACCCAGTTCGCTGGAACGCCCGAGGCTTCAAGGTTCGTCTGGAAGGCCCTTCTGAAATCATGTGGGCTGAAGTGCTCTATTCCAGCTCTCTTACAAGCTTGAGCTACGACCCAAATTATTGTCTGTTGATCTACAGGCTTGCCTACGGCGTCTAGCCTTGTGAAAAGGTAGGAATCGTCAGTAAGCTCTTCATGCTTGACCCTCTTCCGCCAATCGAAATAGTTCTTGATCGCCTCAATCGAATCTCTTCCTAGAAATGTATGAGCTTCAAGACCAAAATATTCACCTTTCAGCTCGTTGGCTCTGAGTCCGATGTGAACCGGAACTTCATCTTCGAACAGTTCCTTGATATGCTTGCGTTGCAGCAAAATAACCGATCCTTCTCTGAGCCCGCTCTGGAATAATGTGAGTAGAATAGCTCGATCGCGGAGATTGGAACCTTCGAGCATTTTCCGGAGATCTTCGATGGTCGGACTTCTATAGTCCTTCTCCTTCACTATTTTAGGTCCCTTAACAGATTTGGCAGCTAGTCCAATGAAGTTATGCGCGTAAAAGCTCTTAATGCAAGCTACGGCTCTCCACATGGAGCTTTTGGGTTTAAGTCCACTGCTAGCGTATTTATTCACCATTTTTTCAGCGGTCATTTTAACGTCTATGTCGTCTGATTTCAGTTGCACCTTGCGTTCTTGTTTTAGTTGATCAGGTGTCTTCTTAGCCCATTCGCAGTAGTGGGTTAAATCATCAAGATAGTTTCTCTTCGTGTACTCGCTTGTCGTGCCTAGACCGTCGAACCACTGGCAGACACTCTCAAAACTTAAATATTGATTCCGTTTTTCTCTTCTAAACGCCACGGGATATCTGACCAAAGGAGAACCTCGTGAGAGTAGAATTGGTGCGTGTTAGCTATTTAATGGTTGTTATCTTATGATAATAATCGGAAATAAGGCTTTTAATATTCAATCAAAGGCTTTTCTTTGCAACAGAGGCGGTGTCTATGATGAAATATGCTTCGACGATCGATGAAGTTGAGAAGACCCTACGAGGCATAGAAGGCATAGTTGATGTCGAAAGACTGAACAATGATGACCGTGCAGAAATCTTAGACCTTGAACAGAAAGCCGAGCAGATTCTGATGATGGGGCTCGCCAAGACTGTAAATCGAGGTCTGCGGGACGCTATCAATAGGGATGTAACCTACGCTGCGATACATGACCCTGACCTTCGACATCCGCCAGGACCGACTGTGATCTGGGTTCGGGAAGACGAGATAGTTGGAGAAGAGGTGTGGGACAAGGCGATTATCGAGCAACTGAAAAAACGGGAAGATGTGTTATTCATAGGTGAAGGATTCGTTCTTTACGCAGACAAGATTCGAAGAATGCGAAAGACGGAGATGACGGTAGTATTCCCGGGCCTGCTTGTCCCTGAACTTCAAAATATAGACAAAATAGTAGGTGTAGTCTCAGCTACACTATCCGCTCCAGCCGACTTACATATTAAGAGAAAACTAGGTTGGAGCACAACGGACCCGAAGATCGGAACAATCCTAATCGGGTTCAATCTCATCAAATAGTTCGAGCGGTATCCCCTTGGCAACTGCGAATGTATTGAAGAATCTCCGAATGATCCTTAACATCAACCCACATCTGAAGGAAGCGTATTTCTCCAACTTGCCTTCTTATATCGCCAAGATGCCTACTCTTGTCATCGACGTATAATATCTCGTTAGGTTCTATCTTGATTTCCTCTTCTCTCAAATCTTCAAGAAGCTCTTTGATCATCTTGTATTTCTCCGGATGTGGTTGAACCTTAGGGTGCCTGAAGTACTTAAGGAGATCAAGTTTCTGCAATGCTTCAAGGCAGGACTCAGGCGCATTCCAGCTGGCCAGAGAAACAATGATGCCCTGTTCTTTCAATCGTTGTAACATCTCTCTTACCCCGTTGTAGAGGTGAATCTCACTTCCAATAGTGTCGACTAGAGTGTTTTCGTTTATTCTCTGAAACGGCGGATTCGCCGATGAGACATCAGGGTGATCCCACAGTGTCTTGTCAGCGTCAAATATGATGAGCTTAATGCTCAAGATCATCCGCCATTCTGATGCTTCATGCTTTTCCTTCGATCTCTTTGAAAAGTCTCTCAAAGAACATCGTC
>Ga0315312_1000932_pt1 | contig 26758 bp, 18 predicted proteins | sample TDP7_MG_FD_203629 | JGI IMG/M metagenome (GOLD analysis project Ga0315312, IMG submission 203629) | Freshwater sediment microbial communities from Lake Towuti, South Sulawesi, Indonesia - TDP7 | ecosystem: Environmental > Aquatic > Freshwater > Lake > Sediment | place: Indonesia: South Sulawesi... | reverse complement strand
AGACCGAAAAAGAAATTGAACACATGAAAGAATTTTAAAAATTTGTCAAAGCTTACAAATATCTTATAATATATTACCGACGGGCGCATCTTTTAAAGATAGTATTTTCACGCATTATTCAGGTTTAAGGTGAACAGCTAACGTAATTCATTCCTACTCGATGGCAGAATTTTCAATTCGGCGGGCACAATAGTTAATTACTCTCCTGGGGTTCTCTTTTTATTCCCGAATACCTTTCTGACTGTTTCCTCAATTTCGCCAAGGAATGTCACATCAGTTAATGGTCGAAACAATTAAGTATTGTGTCCCCCGAATCCTGTCTCCTCCTCTAAGGCGGCGTGAGCAGCTGCTAACCTTGCAATGGGAACTCTATAAGGTGAGCAGCTTACATAGTCCATTCCCACTTGATGACAGAATTTAACCGAAGAAGGTTCACCCCCGTGCTCGCCACAAATACCCACTTCTAAATCGGGTCTTGTTTTTCTTCCTTTTTCAATCCCTATCTTTATTAGCTGGCCCACGCCTTCTCTATCCAATACCGCGAAGGGATTGTTTTCTAATACATTCTTATCAATATAAACAGGTAAGAATTTCCCTTCTATATCATCACGACTAAAACCAAATGTCATCTGGGTCAAATCATTTGTTCCATAAGAGAAAAACTCTGCTTCCTTAGCAATTTCATCAGCAGTTAAAGCAGCTCTGGGTAATTCAATCATAGTTCCGACCATATACTTTAAGTCAACTTTAAATTCTTTCATTGTCCTTTCAGCTATTTCGTCTACGTCTTTTTTGGTTATTTTAAATTCATTTATGTGACTGACTAAGGGAATCATTACTTCTGGGACAGGATTGAATCCTTCTTTTACTAATTCACAAGCTGCTTCAAATATCGCCCTAGTTTGCATTTGATAAACTTCAGGAAAAGTTACGCCTAATCTACATCCCCGATGACCTAACATAGGATTTAACTCTTTTAAGGCATTCACTTTAGCGAGTATCCTCTCCAGTTCTTTGATTCTATCCTCACTACCAGAAGTCGCCCTAAGATGTGTAAGTTCCACCAGCAAATCTTCATGTTTAGGTAAAAACTCATGTAAAGGTGGGTCTAATAATCTTATAATTACAGGTAGTCCATCCATTGCTTTCAGGATTCCTTTGAAATCTTCTTTTTGTAAAGGAAGCAATTTATCCGCTGCTTTTTTTCGCTCATTTTCAGTTTCAGCTAATATCATTTCTTGCATTAGAGGTAGACGCTCTTCCCCAAAAAACATATGTTCGGTTCTCGCTAAACCTATTCCCTCAGCACCGAAGTCACGCGCTAACTTAGCGTCAGAGGGAGTATCAGCGTTAGTCCTTACGCCAATCTTTTTAATTTCATCCACCCACTTCATCAATTTAGAATATTCTTTATATAATTCGGATTTCTCTGGCTCCAATTTTCCTTTTATAACTTGAGCGATTTCTGAATCAACGGTAGGAACTTCCCCAATCATCACCTCGCCCGTAGCACCATCAATAGAGATATAATCACCCCGCTTAACTACCTTTCCGTTCACGCTGAATTCTTTCTTTCCATAATCTATCCTGATGGCTTCACATCCGGCTACACAGCATTTACCCATCCCCCTGGCTACCACTGCAGCGTGAGAATTTGATACAAGAAGTGGGGTATACATTTGTGTAAAAACTACATAATTTTTATTTAAATCATCATTAGCCTCTACTTCAAAATTATAAACATACTCCTCTTGTTTTTCTTCTACTTTCTTTACTCTATACATTCGCAGATTAGAATTTAGCACTCTTTCTAACTCTGGCCTAACTGGATTAGAGCTACAAATTGGTAAGATATCTCTTTTAATTTTTTCAGCATCTATTAACAGATTTCTTTTTATACATTCCTTAGGTCTTCCCATAAAATTAACTTCCTCCACAATATCAGAAAACAATCCTCGGACAGAAAATAATTTGGTACCGTACATTCTCTGCCTCAAATCACCTTTCACTCGTTTGGTTAAAGATAAAATTTTATCCAATTTCTCTAAAATTTGAATATTATAAACATTCCGATTAACGGTAACTTCAGGTACAATGCCTAACTTAAGAGTGGCAACCACGATAGCCTGAGCAAGATTTTCCTTAGAGACAAATATCATAATTCTATTTGAATAGAATGTGCCATCCCCATCAATTACGCCAGCTAGAAAATTTAAACAAGATATTTCATCTAAATTCAAAACCCAAAGAACTAAATTCTGTTTTATTTGGTCTAAAATTTCGGCTGGTCTTTTCTTAAAACTTATCAAATCGGTTGCTTTTCCTTGAATACATCTATTACTTAGATAAGCCTTCGATGTCCTTGTTCTCGAGAAACTGAATCTTGTGTCAAAAACATTTTCAAAATAGGATTCAACCTGGTTAATAAATGGTAATTTCTCATCGGTCTTTTTTTGAGTAAACACAACACTGCCTTTGGTCTTTTTCAAATTAATATGCCCGTCAGTTAATATAGCTCCCACTAAATAAGCTAATTTTTCATTATTTACAGTTTCCCTAGATTGTAGCTGAGGAATTTTATCTATCAGACAAATGTGTCCTTCTTCTTCTAATATCCTGTCCAATCTCAATTTAGTTAATTCTCTATTTTGAAAAGTATACATTTTATGGTCGGACGTGATTCTTAAGAAATTATGTTTTGTTCTTCCGGATTGGGAAGTAGCTATCTTAATCACCTCGGATTTCCGTCTCCCAGCAGCAATAATCCTTTTCCATTTTGGCTCAAAAATAGCGGAATCATAGGAAAGTATATTTAATTTTTCATTATTTTCTAATTTTTTAAATAATTCTTTAACTTCAAAAAATCCTCTATCAGTTAAAATAATTGAATTCCCTGAAATACAGGTCATTCCCCCTCGACAAGTCAAAATTCCTTGCGCTTGAACCATACCATGAATATCTTCCGGAGAAGTCTCGGTGCGAACTAAAATTACTTTCTCTCCTTTTTGACCGAGCTCCTCAGCTTCATCTGCCGTAAATACTACTTTACCCGTCGCTGCTCCAGGAGAAGCAGCCAAGCCTTGAGCCACTACTTCTTTTTTAGCTTTGGGGTCGAATCTTCTGTGTAATAATTGGTCTAATTGCGCTGGATCCACTCTGGAGACGGCAGTTTTTTTATCAATTAAGCCTTCCTCTTGCATATCGACAGCAACCTTAATCGCTGATTGAGCAGTACGCTTTCCAGTCCTGGTCTGAAGCATCCATAATTTCCCTTTTTGAATAGTAAACTCGATATCTTGAACATCATGATAGTGTTTTTCTAAAATATTCCTTATATTCTCCAGCTCTTTATAGACCCGGGGCATCTCTTCCTCTAAAGAAATTAAGGGACTATCCTTTCTTTGTATTTTATTTATAGGGTGAGGAGTTCTAATACCTGCTACTACATCTTCACCTTGAGCATTTACCAAATACTCACCATAAAAAACATTTTTTCCTGTGGAAGGGTCTCTTGTAAAAGCTACACCTGTAGCTGAATCCTCACCCATATTTCCAAAGACCATCGCCTGTACATTTGCTGCGGTTCCCCAATCGTCAGGAATATTGTTTATTTTTCGATAACTAATTGCTCTTTTAGTATTCCAGGAATCAAATACTGCAGCTATCGCTCCCCATAGTTGTTCATAGGGCCCATCAGGAAAATTCTTACCTGTATGTTTCTTGACAGCTTTTTTAAACTCTTCTACTAAACTTTTTAGGTCCTCAGCACTCAGTTCAGTATCAAATTTTATACCCTTTTGCTCTTTTTTTCTTTCCAATATAGACTCAAATATATCCTTATCCATCCATAATACTACATTACCATACATTTGCACAAAACGCCTGTAGCTGTCATAAGCTAATCTGGCGATTTTAGTTTCACGGATTAAACCCTCTACCGCCTTATCGTTTAAGCCTATGTTTAGAACGGTGTCCATCATTCCGGGCATAGAAACTCGAGCGCCACTACGGACTGAAACTAAGAGAGGATTTTTTGGGTCTCCAAACTTTGCTCCCATTGCCTTTTCTACCTTTTTCAAATTCTCTTCTACTTCTTCTTTTAACCCCTCAGGAAATTTTCCCTTATTCTTGTAATATATTGTGCAAACTTCTGTGGAAATGGTAAAGCCAGCAGGCACTCGAATTCCCAGATTAGTCATCTCAGCCAGATCCGCTCCTTTACCTCCCAGAAGATTTTTCATTTCCGCCCTTCCTTCCGCTCTGCCTTCACCAAAGAAATAGACATATTTCCGAGCCATCCTTACTTGCCTCCTTCTTTTTACATGGTTAAAACCGTGCCTACAACTCTTGTGATATAAAGACACTTTGTGAGGAGCATTGCAATTTTTAGCGAGGAAGCCATCTTGTCTATATCCCTCTAATCTGGCAAAAGCCTGTCTGAGTTCCGACGAAGTCGGAACGAGTTTGCTTTTGCCTTTGTGGAGAGATGGCTCCCGGAGCGTTAAAAAAATTGTTAGTGACGAACAAACTGTCTTTATATCACTACTCTACTACTATTTTGGAAAAGTCAGCAATTTTACAGAATAGATCCACAATCCGATTTAATAAAGCCAGACGATTATCTCGCAACTTTCTGTCGTCAGTCATAACCATCACTTTGTCAAAAAAGTCATCCACCGGTTTGCGCAGGCTCACCATTTTCTCCAGAGCCTCACGATACTCCCTCTTTTTCAGCGATTTTTCAGCTTCCTTGTCGATTCTGCTGAATCCTTGCCACAGGTTTATCTCTTCAACTTCCCTTAACCCGCTCTCATTGAAGTCTGAACTTCCCACTTTGATTTTCCAGTCCTCAGCCTGCTTCAGGATATTCTTTGCTCTTTTAAAGGCAATAATGATTGGTTCAAAATCTGGAGATTTCCGCAAATCGTGGATAGAACGTGCTCTAAGTTCAGCATCAACTAAATCAGAAAAGCCGACCGCCAAGGCGGCATCAATCTCATCATAGCCAAATCCCATTTCGGCGAGTGCCGATTCCAGGCGCTGCTGAAAGAACTGGAGAATCTGACTCTTAATCTCAGAAATCTTAGATAGCCTCTCTGGGTTCAGGTGAGCAGATTTCCTCAGAAGAACCAAAGCCTCATCAATGAGAACCTCCAGCGGTAGAATAAGCTTTTTATTTAGAATTATGCGAATGACCCCCTGAGCTTGACGCTTGAGGCCGTAAGGGTCCTCGGAACCCGAAGGCACAAATCCAACACAAAAATCTCCGGCGATAGTATCTATCTTATCAGCTATGCTGACAATCGCTCCCTCTATGGAACGTGGCAACTCCCCGCTCGCTGCCAGAGGCAAGTGATGTTCGTATATTCCATCGGCTACAATTTTTTCTTCGCCTGAAACTCTGGCATATTCTCTACCCATAATTCCCTGTAATTCTGGAAATTCGCCAACCATTTCGGTAACAGAGTCGGCTTTACACAATAGTGCGATTCTTCTCAATACCGATTTCTTACAAATTCCGTTGGTCAAGCCGGCAACGGTCTCGGAAAGCTCAATAATTCTTTGAGTCTTATCGTAAAGTGTCCCCAGTTCCTCCTGGAAAATCACGCCCTTCAACTTCTCCACATATTCCTCAAGCCTTCTTTTCGTATCTTGCTGGAAGAAGAACTCCGCGTCCTTCAGTCTGGCACTCAGTACTCTCTCATAGCCTTCCCGCACGTTATCCATATATTCGGAAATCCCATCTCGCAAGCCGACAAAATAGGGCAGCAATTTACCTTCGTTATCTACCAGAGAAAAGTACTTGAGATGGTGCCGGAGGCAAATAACCAGAACCTCCCGAGGGAGCCTCAAGTATTTTTCTTCAAACCGTCCCAGAACTGCTGTAGGATATTCCAGCAAATAATTTACCTCATCCAATAACTCTTTGTCTTCTAATAGACTTCCCTTGGTTTTTCGCGTGGCGCTCGTGATTGCCTTCTCAATAGTATTCTTTCTCTTTTCCTGGTCAACGATTACATAGTTATTTTTCAAAAGCTCCTCATATTTGGCGATATTTTTTACCATAATTGGCTTAGGGGAAAGAAGACTATGCCCGCGGGTAAGCTTCCCCGCTTTCAGTTTTCCCAAAGAAAAGTTTACAGTTTTTGTGCCATAGAGAGCTACTATCCACCTGATAGGCCGGGCAAATCTTACGCTGCTCTGGGGCCAGCGCATAGCTTTGGGGAAAGATATTCCGCTCAAAATCTGTCTTAATATTTCGGGTAAGACGTTCAAGGTAGCCCGGCCGACTTGCTTTTTCAATGCAAATACATATTCCCCCTTTTCTCCTTTTCGGGTTACCAAGTCTTCAACCTTTACTCCCTGGCTTTTCGCAAATCCCATCGCGGCCTTAGTGGGATTGCCTTCTGAATCAAATGCAGTCTTCTTTGCTGGGCCAAGAACTTCCAGTATAAGCTCTTCCTGTCTTCTCGAAACTTCCTTCATAATTAGAACCAGCCGGCGAGGGGTAGCGAAAGTTCTTATTTCTTTAAATGGTATCCTTTCCTCTGTAAAGAGCCTCTTAGAGAGTGTCTCAATCTGCTGTAAAGCAGGCTCGATATATCCGGCAGGAATTTCCTCAGTTCCAATTTCTAACAACAGGTCATCTTCCACTTTCCTCTCCTAAATACAGCTTAGCCACTCGCCGGGCTAAGTATCTGACCCGGCCAATATAACCGGTACGCTCGCTCACACTAATCGCTCCACAGGCATCCAGGAGATTAAACGTATGAGAACATTTCATCACATAATCATAAGCAGGCAATACCAGTTTCTTATCTAATAATTTTTCACATTCACTTTCATATATGGCAAATAGTTTAGATTGAGTGTCTATATCCAGGTCTTCAAAACCATACTTAGAAAATTCCCTCTCGTCCTGTAAATGGACATCACCGTAAGTTACCCCTTTCGACCACTCGACGTCGAAAACATTATCTTTCTTCTGGATGTACATAGCAATTCGTTCCAGCCCATAAGTCAACTCTACTGAAATTGGGTCCAAGTCTATTCCCCCTATTTGCTGGAAATATGTAAATTGGGTAATCTCCAAGCCATCCAGCCAGACCTCCCAACCCAATCCCCAGGCGCCGAGGGTAGGCGATTCCCAGTCGTCCTCAACAAACCGGATATCATGCTGGCGGGGATCGATGGTGAGTTTCTTAAGGCTCTGAAGATAAATCTTTTGAATATCTGCTGGTGCGGGTTTGACGATTACCTGATACTGATAGTGTTTTCCCAACCTATTTGGATTCTCTCCATAGCGGGCATCCTTCGGTCTTCGGGAAGGCTCCACATAAGCACAAGCCCATGGCTTGGGTCCTAAACAACGGAGAAAGGTCGCGGGATTAAATGTTCCCGCTCCTTTCTCCACATCGTACGGTTGGAGTATCAAACACCCTTGCTGCGACCAGAAACTCTCTAGTTTCATTATGATTTCATCAAAGGTCATAAGTACCCCTATTACAAATTTCAAATTAGAAATTTCAAATTTCAGATTACGGGGATAAACCCTTACACTACCTGGATATTAGCTTCTCCATAAACTCTTCTGTCTTTAGCCTACCAGGAAGGTAGTACGACAAATAGAAATGGGTTATTCTCCGCAACTCATCCTTAACTATGCTATCTATCTTTACCCTTTGGAGTTTGCCCAAATCAAGTACTTCAAATTTTTTGAGATACTCAAGGCCTAGGGAGGAAACAACCATTGCTCGGAGGTCTCGCGATTCGCATTTTGAACAAAGAACACCGCCCTGTTCCACGCTCAATTTTTTTTGCTCTTCTAAACGAAGAAGCCTCTGGCAAAGGACACACTTCCCCAGACTCAGCTTATAACCTGCATTTGCCAAGAATTTTACGACAAAAATCGCCACCAGGATATCTCTATCCTGTTTCGGTATCTGGCGGAAACTCTCCAGAATCAATGAGAATAAGCGCACATTGGGTTCTTCGCGTTCTGTCAATTTATCCACCAATTCTACAATCAAGCTCGCAGTGATGAATAAATCAAAATCCTCTCTTAATTCTTTATGTGTCCGAACTATGTTTGTGCCAGTAACAATATATAACTCTCTCCTGCGCGGTATATATAGCATTATCTGATTATGAGAGAATAGTTCCATCGAAGAGCCGAACCTGCTTTTTATCCTGCGCACCCCCTTAGCCACTGCTTTGAGCTTTCCAAATTCTTTAGTATAGAGGGTAACCACCCTGTCCGCTTCGCCAAAATCGTGTTGCCCCAAGACAATTGCTTCAGTCTTGTTATACAGAGACAAGACACCCTCCTCGTGCGAATCAGCTCGGCCTGTCGGACCTGTGCTCTCCGATTTATCGGAGGGGTCGCTTCGCTCCCGGTCTCCTGGGCGCTCACGGTCTCCCACGCGGAGCTAGGCTCCGCTACTCCATTCGCTTATTCGTCGCTCCAGCGACCCCTAATTGCAGTCGCTTCGCTCCTTGTCATCCCTTCCGCACAAGATTTCACTATGTTAGATCAACTATGCCTCACCCAGTAATGTTCTATGGAAGAGTCTCTTTCCCTGGGGCGCTCGGGGACCTTCCGTAGGGCTTACCAGATAAATGGTCGCTGTCCCTATTTTAGTAGGGCTTACCAGATAAATGGTCGCTGTCCCTATTTAAGGCTTTCGCTATTATAAAATAACTAAGAGACTAATCGCTTAGCGACTTCAAAATATATGATTAGGCAAGTGGCATCGACAATCGTGGTAATAAAGGGACTAGCTGCTATTGCCGGGTCAAATCCAAGCCGTTTGAACAGAAGTGGCAACAGGGCGCCAGTAACTGTGGCCACTGTGACCACTATTGCCAGCGAAAAACCCACAGCAAAAGCAAGCCTCAGGTCAACTCCTTGCAAGATGAAGACAGCGAGCATAGCAATAATGCCCATCAACATTCCACTCAATAGACCGGCGAAAATTTCTTTGCGAATAACTTTCCATACTTGACTGACTGTAACCTCTCCAGTAGCCAGTCCGCGTACCACCATAGCCAGCGATTGGGCCCCCGCGTTACCTCCAGAGTCCATCATCATAGGAATAAAAATAGCCAGAACGATAACCGACTGGAGTACGCTGATATATCCCTTAAGTAACCTGCCGGACACAAAAGTCCCAATCAACAAAAGAACAAACAACCAAATGACCCTATTTTTTACCAAAGTGAAGGAGGAAGCCTCTCCATAATTGATTTCCGCTACCCTCTCCACTCCACTTATCTTTCCCATTCCATAAATATCTTTTGTTGCTTCCTTTTGAATTACATCCACAATATCGTCAATAGTGATTATGCCCAACAATCTATTCTCGTCATCAACCACTGGAGCTGACAAAAGGTCATATTTGCTGAAAACTTTGGCAACTTCTTCTTGGTCCATATTCACGTTAATCCTTATTATCTGTACCGGGGACATAATATCTTTCAATAATATATCGGGAGGAGAAGCAATAAGAGCTTGCAAGGAAAGTCCTCCAATCAAATGATGTTCGGCGTCAGTTATGTAAAGATTATAAATTGTCTCTCCCTGGGATATGCGAGAGGACTCCTGTATTTTCAGTATGGCCTGGCGGGCAGTCATATCCCTCTTCAATTCCACAAACCTGGTAGTCATCAAGCCACCAGCAGAATCCTCTTCATATGAAAGCAATCCTTTTACGTCTTCAACCTCTTCTTTTTTCATCAAGCTAAAAAGCTTCTTCACTATTTTTTCGGGCAATTCCTCAAACAGGTCAGCCCTCTCGTCAGCGGACATCCCATCCAGGACTTCACCAAGCTCCCGAGATTCTAAACTACTAATCAATGCCTTTTGATCTTCGAAATCCAATTCTTCGAAGGCCTCGATTGCTCTTTTTCTATCCAGTAGATGGAAGACAATATTTCTATCCCCGGGAGAAAGCTGGCTCCAACCTTCCGCAAGGTCAATAGGTGGGACCGCCTTCAACAGGATTTTTAATTCCGCATAATTCTTCTCTCTTAATAATTCTTTTATTTCCGGAAGAAATAGCGCAAATCCTTTAATTCTCTTTTCCATAACTCTTTTCCTTCTCCCTTTCAATCTTCAACTTTACTATTTTCCTTCTGTCAGCTTCCTGCACTACAAACTTCAAGTTGCCAAACTTTATCTCTTCACCCACCCGCGGGACTCTGCCAAATAAATCAACAACCAGTCCGCCCAGAGAATCAAATTCTTCCGCTGGCAACTGTAAGTCCAGCTCCTCATTAATCTTGTCCAGGTCCTCTTTGGCATGAACGATAGCTACTTCATCCGACAACTTCACAATTGTCTCTTTTTCTACATCGTGTTCATCCATAATTTCACCGGTGATTTCTTCCACTAAATCCTCAATAGTTACCAACCCCGCGGTAACTCCATACTCGTCCACAACTATCGCCATATGCATCCTGCCCTTCCGGAACTCTTCCAATAGCTCGCTAACCTTTTTTGTTTCAGGGACAAAATAAGCTGGACGCATAAGGTCTTCAATAATGATCAATTCTTTATTTCGCAAAGCCGTCAATAGATCTTTGCTGTATATGATTCCAATTACATTATCAACATCACCCTTATATACAGGAACCCGGGAATAGGCCATCTTTCTAATCTTCTTAAATATTTCTTCTGGCTCGTCATTTATGTCTACACAATGCATATCAATGCGCGGAACCATAACCTCGCGTACAATAGTCTCGCCAAATTCAAGACTACTCTCAATCATCTTTTTTTCCTCATCATCCAGTACTCCCTCTTTTTCTCCAACTTCAATCAGGGTTTTAATTTCCTGTGCCGTAAACAGAGGAATCCCTTTCAATCTTCTAACACCAAGTAGTTGAATTAAGAAATTAGCCGGGACGACCAGTACCTGGACTAAAGGGTTAAATAACTTGGTAATCCATCGCAGCGGTTCAATGCTAATGACAGAGATTTTTTCCGCATTTTCTCTGGCATAGGTCTTGGGCATAACTTCCCCAAAGACAAGAACGAGAACAGTAACAATTACTGTGGCTGAGGCCACGACAAATTTCTGACTCCACCCATAAGAAACAGAGAGGTCTAAAGCTATAGATGTTGCTAGCACAGAGGCGAAAATAACTGCTACTGCATTCCCGATAAGAATTGTGGTCAATAACCTGTTAGGGTCTTGCAGCCAGAGAGAAAATCCCCTGCCTGCTCTACTACCTTGAGCTACAACCCTCTTGATCGCTATCCGACGCAGAGTAGTGAGCGCAGTTTCGCTTCCGGCAAAAAATACCATGGAAAAAAAAGCAATAATAAGACCAAAAAATTTTAGAATAATCAAAGTCATTTATTCAAACCGACCCCCGTTTTGCAAGTCAAAGCCTCAACTGAGCTCTGAGTAAGTCAAATTCGTCAACAATTTCCCCGAGAATTTCCTCTATCAAATCTTCCATCGTCACTAAACCAATGATTTTTTCTTTTTCTTTAATTAGTGCAGCATGAATTCTCTTTTCCCTGAATTCCTGAAAAAGCTCATTGCATTTTTTCCCGGACGGAACAAAATAAGCAGGACGCAAAATTTCTCCTATCTCTAACTGGCTATTTCTTTGCCAAGCGCGCAAAAGGTCCCGCGCATAAACCATTCCTACAATATTGTCCATGTTGCCGCTATAGACAGGAATACGAGAACGACCCGTCTCTACAACGAGGTCAATAAGTTTCTCCTTGGGGTGATTTATATCCACCCAGTCAATATTTGCCCTCGGCGTCATCACATTTCTAACTGGAATCTGGTCAAAACTCAAGACCTTCTTGATTATCTCTTCAGCCTTTCTCTCAATCACTCCTTCTTCTCTCCCCCGCGCCATCAGGCCTTCCAGTTCCCCTCTGGTAACTTTGCTTGCTTTTACAGAGAATTTCTTGCCCAAAAATATCTCCGCAATCGCTACCAGAAATTTCACTACGGGTGAAAGGAGACGAAAAATGAAGAAGAAAACAGGATAGGCACAAAGAACCGTTCTTTCAGGAAAAGAGTGAGCAATGGTCTTGGGTATAATTTCACCAAAAAGGAGAATCAAAAGCGAAGCTACAATTAAAATAATGATTTCGGCGAGACCTCGACTCAGGCCAGAAAACAGGACAGACCTCAATGCCCAGTAGGTAAATAGAACACTGAATAGGATATTAACAATATTGTTGCCTACCAGGATTGCGCTAATTGACTCAGACGGATTATCGAGCCAGTTTTGCAGGATGTAGAGCCTCTTTTCCTCAATTATCTCCTTTGCTTTTAACTTTTCCAAGGAGACAAGACCTGTCTCAGTTGCCGAAAAGAAATTAGATGCAACCAATAAAATAAGTAAAACTAACACCAAGAGAAAAATCGGACCCCACCTACCTCACCCAAATATCTGAAACATCAATATAGTAGCTATTACACCCATTAGACCACCCATAAACACTTCACGTTTCGTATGAATTCCAGACCTCACTCTACTTTCGCCAACCATAACCGCCAGAGTTAACGTCAAAAGACCCAAGACGAGGCTCTTAGAAATAAACGCCGACGCCGTAGATAGCGCAAAGGCAAAAGCGGTATGGCCACTCGGCATGCCTCCCCTCAGAGGCGTTCCTCGCCTGGAGTAGACTTTACCACCGAATACCAAAAGAAGAATTACCCCAAGACAAGTAGCTGCAATGTATTCTGGAGAATTTTGAATCTTTACAAAAACAGAAGATGCGAGGTGGTAACCCAGATACTTTTTTCTGAAGAAGATTAAATAACCAACCAAAATAGCGTTTATGGACGCGAACAGAACAGCACCAGCAGCAATATCCTTGATTCTCTTTGCCAAGGGGTGAAATTTATCAGTAACCAGATTAACCACCAGTTCCATTGCAGTATTAAATATTTCAGTGATTAACACGAGGACAATAGTGAAAGAAAGGATAATCAAGTCCCTCTTATCCAAATCCAAGAATAGACTCAAGGCCAGGACGAGGAACGCCACGACGAAATGAATACGCATATTCCTTTGCGTCTTGAAGACGTAAAAAACTCCCCTTAGCGCCCTATTGAAACTCGCAAATAAGCCACTTTTCTCATCCAATTTCATTTTCTTCAATCCCCAAAGCGCTTAGTATCTCATTCTCTTTACTTCTCATCGCCATAGCTTCCTTCTTTTTCCCATGGTCGTAACTTAGAAGGTGCAATATACCGTGAACAGTTAAAATGGCAATTTCTTTCTTCATACTATGCCCGAATTCTCTTGCTTGAACCTTTGCTCTATCTGCAGAAATAAAAACGTCGCCCAAAATTGACAAAGATAAATGCCTGGGTAGGACAAATTCTCTCATTTCCTGCATGGGAAATGCAATCACATCAGTTATTTGGTTAACTTTTCTATACCTTCTATTTAATCTCTTAATACAATTATTATTGACAAAGATTACTCCCGCTCCGCATTTCCTCTGCCACAATTTTCCACTAGCCCCTGTTGCCAACCTAATTGCTTTTTCTGCTACCCTCTCCACATACTTTTTATCAATCTTAACTTTATTTTGCAAATTAACCACCCTGATTAAGAAACTTTTGCCCCCTTTCTCTTTTTTTCTTCCCCTTAACTTTATCACTAAACTATCCCCACCTCTCAAACTCCTGAAATTCAAAGATAGTTTGCGAAGAACTTTAGGAATTTTTAGCCAAAAAACGAGGACGGCTGATTTTCCTTCCGGCAAATCAATGTTTGACGACTCCCCGATAAATCGGGGAGGAGGAGTTTTGATTTGCGTCCTGTGAAGTCCGAGGTTTTTTGGCGCCAAAAAATTCCCCAGTGATGAGCAAACCATCTTTTGAATCTTTATTCCGAGCGACTCCGAAAACTATCCCCACCTTTTATAACCTCGAGGATGAAGGGATAGTTTCAGGAGCTTTAAATCGGCTAGGTTTAGCCCCAGCCCTGGCCGATTTGGAGCGAGGCTCTAACCGAGCGACTCCGAAAACTATCCCTTCATCTCTTTTCATTCCTTTTTGGGATACTCAACACGGGTATGGTAAATCCCGGTTAAAGTGTGAGCAAAACTTTCCGCTATACGATGCAGGTTTACCAGAGTTATATTGCAGTCATTTAGTTGTCCGTCAATAAATTTTTCATTAATCATTTTGTCTACCATATTTTTCAATCGTTCGTACGAAGGCTCTTCCACCGTGCGCGAGCTTGCTTCTACGGCATCTGCTAACATCACGGTCGCCGCTTCTTTCGTCGTCGGCTTTGGCCCCGGATAACGGTATTTTTCTTCCACCACCTTAATCCCTTTTTCCTCCTTCAGCGCCTTATGATAGAAATATTGTATAAGACTTGCGCCATGATGTTGCTCGATTATGTTTATGATTGGCTTGTACAATTTGTATTCCCTTGCCAGATTTACGCCCTCTTTTACATGGGAAATTAAAATCAGGCTGCTCATGCTGGGATTCAAATCGTCGTGTTTACTTAACAATCCTTCCTGGTTTTCAGCAAAATATTCTGGATTTTTCAGCTTTCCAATATCATGATAATATGCCCCCACCCGCGCCAGAAGAGAATTGGCGCCAATCAGCTCGGAAGCGTTTTCCACCAGATTACCCACAACTATACTATGATGGTATGTTCCTGGTGCCTCCACCATCAGTCTCTTCAATAAAGGCTGATTGAAATCTGACAATTCTAACAATTTAATATTGGTAGTAATAGAGAAAACTTCTTCTAAGTAGGGCAGTATTCCCATGGTTAAGATAACCGATAAGAATCCATTGCCAATTCCCCAGAGAAAACTCTGGCCCATTTGAGTAAGTGGCTTTTGCTCCATCAAGCCAATCATAAAGACAATCGCCATATTAGCGGCACTTATGTACAAACCTGCTCGAACGAGGTCTCTGCGGTGCCTCACATCCCGGCTACTGTAGATTCCTGCCAGTCCTCCTACCAGACCAAAAAAGAACAGGTTAAAATCGAACCGATTAGCGACCGCCAAGATAATACTCAAAAGAAGCACCTCAACCATTGCCAGATGCGAGTTAATCAGAATTGTAATTAACATTCCAGCTGAAGCTACAGGAACCAAATAACTCGATAATTCGGGTGTCACACGAATTACCTCAGTAAGCACAACCATAATGATTGTTACTAAGCCGATAATTCCCACTGTAGGTTGCTCGTCCATCTCTGGAATATATGCTTTAAAATAGAGGGATAGCATGAGTACAATTATTCCCATAAATAAGAAGAGTGCCAGGAGATTTTGCCAGGAAAAACCGAACTCTCCCAAAAGAATCCAGAAAAGGATCAAAAATATAGCTGGTCCCATAAGCCAAGGCGAAACCTGAGTCTCGCGAAATAGGACTTTCTTTCTTTTCTTTTTCTCTCGGGCTTTCTCCTCGGTCAGTTTCAATAGACCGATTAGGAATCGCCGGAGAAAACGCTTCCACTTCACCATAGTAAAACCTCAGTAACTACCTCCTCTTCTTTTCGTACTCTTCATAGGCTGTAATAATCTTCTTGACCAAGTGATGCCGGATTACGTCCGCTTCGGAAAAATATATAAATTTTATTCCCATGATTTTTTTCAGAATTCCCTGAACCTGAATCAGGCCGGAGGAACCTTTATTGTCAAGGTCCACCTGAGTAATATCGCCGGTGACTACGGTTTGAGAATCAAATCCCAGTCGGGTTAGAAACATCTTCATCTGGTCCGGAGTGGTATTTTGAGCTTCGTCTAGAATAATGAAAGCATCATCCAGTGTTCGACCCCTCATATAAGCTAAAGGAATAATCTCGATGATTTCTTCCTTTCTAAATCTCTGGAACTTCTCTGGACCAATCATAGAATAGAAAGCATCGTAGAGGGGATGCAGATAAGGATTTATCTTTTCATAAAGGTCACCAGGCAGAAAGCCGAGTTTCTCGCCCGCTTCCACAACTGGACGAGTCAAGATTATTCGCTCGACTCTTTCCTCTTTTAGCGCTTGCAAGGCGCAGGCACAGGCCAAATAAGTCTTCCCGGTTCCAGCGGGGCCAATACTGAAGACAATGCCATAGTCCCTCATAGCATCCACGTATGCCTTCTGCTGGCGTGTCTTGGGTTTAATTTCTTTGCCTTTCTCCGTAAGATAGACTACATCAGAGAAAATCTTTTCCTGTTCTTTCCTTTGAGTTGAACGGATTATGTCTATAGCAGACTCCACCTGCTCCGTTCTCAAACCTGCTTCCCTACGAACAGTCTTCAATAACTCCTCAACTAACCTCTCTACATCTTCCACATCTCTCAAGTTCCCTTTTATTGTCAGCATAGTACCCCGGGCGAAAACCTCAACTGGAAAGGATGTTTCAATGAGCCGAAGATTCTTGTCGTATTGTCCAAAAAGAAGAACCGCTTCTTTATTACTTTTCAAAGTTATTTTTTTACTGACCAAATTTCACTCCTATCACGACGATAGCACACGTTAGAGAAGTACAGCCAAACACCCCTCTACTGCGCAGAGGCTACGTACCTTACCTAAAGCAAGATACTTCGCCTCTGCGTTTCCTGCCAGTATCGTTCAGTCGCCGAGTCCTATCCTGTAAAACTCAATCAGGGAATAATAAGCCTTTGCCCAGGATAAATCAGGTCGGGATCCTTGATTTTGTCCCGGTTTGCTTTGTAAATTCTTTTCCACTTCCAGGGATCTCCATAAAATTTCGGCTTCTTGGCAATATTCCAGAGACAATCTCGGTCTCTCTCCCAAGTCCCTACCACATAAACTCTCGGCGCTACTTCTTCTTCTACAACTTCCTCTTCCACAACTTCTTCTACTTCCTCTTCCACTTCCTCTGTCGCCTTTGCCAAAGCCTCTTCTCTCGCTTCATTTGCAGCTAACTCTGCCTCTCTGGCCTTAGCTATAGCAGTTTCGTAGTCGCCAGCATCAAAAGCTGCTACCGCTTCGTCGAGTAAATCCTCTGCTTTTGTAGTATCAGCACCGACTTCCCAAGCAGCATCTATCGCTTTTCTGGCAGAAGAAATAGCTCCTTCCGCTTCTAACCTGGCCTGGTCAACTGGTGCAACCATAGGCCTTTTTGGACATCCGGTCAGCACCACAAGGAAGAGACTCAGGATGAACAATCCTAGAAATTTCTTCAACTTTCTCACCTCCTTAATTCGATTATGGAATATATATGAACTATGAATTTTCGCTCTTTCCGTGCCATAAAAAGAGCCTGCCCCATCAATAATCAAATCTATCCTTCCAATTTCAAATGTAGTTCTTTAAGTTGCCTCTCTGAGACTCTCGTCGGGGCATTAGTCAAAGGAGAGAAAGCTTTCTGGGTCATAGGAAAAGCAATCACATCTCTAATGGAATTGCTGCCGGTTAAGATCATAACCAATCTATCCAGTCCAAAAGCAAACCCTCCGTGCGGTGGAGCACCATATCCCAAAGATTCAAGTAAGAATCCAAATTTATCCTCAACTTCCTTAGGAGTAATCTTCAACAGTTGGAATATCTTTTCCTGTAAAGCTCTGCGGTGAATTCTAATCGACCCTCCTCCTATTTCATTCCCATTCAGTACAAGGTCATATGCCCGGGAGAGGACCTTGCGAATCTTTTTCAGGTCTTTCGGTAGCTCCGTCAATTTTTCCAGAATGGGCAGAGCTTCTTCCTTAGGCGCAGTAAATGGATGGTGCATAGATTTCCACCTTTTCTCTTCTTCATTGTATTCGAAAAGGGGAGGATCCACAATCCAGATGGAAGAAAAGAAACTCGGCTCCACGCCGCTCTCTCGCCGTGAAGAAAATGAATAATCTGAATCCAGGGACAGGTGCGGAATCAAATTCAGGCGCTCAGCAAGAAATTCCCGCAACCGGCTCAAAGCGTCATAAACAATTCTTGGTTTGTCGGCAACAAAAAGCAGTAAATCCCCTTCCTGGGCCTCAGTCCTTGCCGCAATTGCATCCAGTTCTTCTTGCTTAAAGAATTTGGTTATAGGTGACTGAAATGCTTTATCGGTCATCCTCATCCAGGCTAAACCTTTCGCTCCACAGTCACTAGCCATTTCTTCTAACTCATCGAGTTCCTTTCGGCTAACTCCGGCAAACCCTTTGGCGTTCAAAGCACAAACGATACCATTTCTTTTTATAGCTTCTTTAAAAATTTTGAATTCACTCTTCTCCACAATATCCGAAATCTCCTTAAGTTCCATAGCAAACCTCATATCGGGTTTATCTGTGCCATATCTACGAAACGATTGCTCATAAGTAAGGCGAGGAAATGGAATCGAGATATTTACGCCCAATACTTCTTTAAATATCCGTACCATTAACTCCTCGGTTAGAGAAATAATTTCTTCTTCATCAACGAAGGACATTTCGTAGTCTATTTGCGTGAATTCAGGTTGGCGGTCCTTTCTCAAGTCTTCGTCTCGAAAACATTTTACAATCTGAAAATATTTTTCTATTCCACTGACCATTAACAACTGCTTAAATAGTTGAGGGGATTGCGGCAGCGCAAAGAAACTTCCCGGATTAAGCCGGCTAGGCACCAGATAATCCCGCGCACCTTCCGGAGTAGACTTAGTCAAAAAAGGTGTCTCCACTTCTATGAACCCGCGCTCATCGAAGAACTTTCGTGTAGTCTTATAGACTTGATTTCTTATGAACAGGTTTCTTTGCATTCTTTGCCGTCTCAAATCGATGTATCTGTACTTTAACCTCACCTCTTCGCTCACATCGACCTGCTCACCAATTTCAAAAGGAGGCGTCTTCGCCCTATTCAAAATTTCCACTTCTTCTGGTAGGACCTCAATTTCGCCTGTGGGCAACTGTGGATTGACCGTTCCTTCAGGTCTAGGGGCAACTTTTCCTGCTACGCTAATTACATATTCAGCCCTCAGCTTCCGAGCTATAGCTTCCAATCCTTTATCCTCAGAACCCGCGCCCTCCCGACGACCAAAGACAATTTGGGTAATTCCCGCTCTATCTCTCAGGTCAATAAATATGACCCCTCCGTGGTCTCGCCACCTATGCACCCAGCCGGAAAGAACCACTTTCTGGCCTACATTTCCCTTTCTTAATTCCCCGCAGGTATGGGTCCTCTTCAATTTAGCCATTTCCAACTCCACACTTTGGTGTCAAACCATTGCTCTTGAGATTTTCCCAGCCTGGCCCAAGGGAAGTTAAACGCCTCTTATCTTCCCCCACTTTATGTCCGACTACCTGAGCCAGGAGAACACTTTCTCAGTAAGTACTCCTTAAGTTCAGAAAATGGGACAATTTCCTGCCCACCGGTTCTCATATTTCTCACTATGGCTGTCTTCCGGGAAAGTTCCTCCGGACCGATAATCAGTGTAAATCTTGCCTTCAATTTATCTGCTCGCCGTAGCTGTGCCTTGAGGCTGCCTGGGTCAAAATCGTTCAAAACTTTCAAATTCTCATGCCGCAATTCTCGAATTATTTTAAGAGATTCTCTTAATGCTGTTTCTCCCAAAGCAGCGACATAAACATCCGGTTGGTCAGTAGAGGGCAATGAGATTTCTTCTTTCTTTACAGCTTCCAAAACTCTCTCCACACCTAAGGCGAAACCCACGGCAGGTAGATCGGGGCCTCCTAAATCGTGAACTAATCGGTCGTATCTTCCGCCAGCAGCAAGAGTATCCTGAGCGCCCAAGCCTCCATATTTTACCTCAAATGTGGCTTTCGTGTAATAGTCCAGACCTCTCACCATATAGGGGTCGAGGGAATAATGTATTCCCAAGAAGTCTAAATAGTCTTTCACCTTTTCCAATTGTTCTCGACATTCCTGGCAAAGATAATCTGAGATTTTTGGGGCTTTCTTTATCTGTCTCCGGTCTTCCTCTTCCTTGCAGTCTAGAATCCTCATAGGATTGAGCAAATAACGGCCTTGACAATCAGCGCACATCATTTTGATCTTATCCTTGAAATATTCCTTGAGGCTTTCCCGGTACCCGATACGGCAACGTGGACAGCCAACACTGTTAAGGTAAAGGGCCAAATTTCTTAAACCCAGAGCGTCAAAAAATTCCCAAACTAGAGTGATGATTTCTATATCGCTGGCGGGACTATCTCCTCCGATAAGTTCAGCGCCAATCTGATAGAATTCTCGTTGCCTTCCTTTTTGCGGCCTCTCATAACGGTACATTGAACCAAGGTAATATAACCTCACCAGCCGGCTTTGCCGGTAGAGATTGTTCTCAATGACTGCCCGGATCACACCGGCAGTCCCCTCAGGCCTTAAGCAGAGATTGCGTCCCTTCTTGTCCAAAAATGTGTACATCTCTTTAGTTACAATGTCTGTATCTTCTCCAATACTCCTCTGAAATAGCTCTGTTACCTCGAAGATAGGTGTCCTGATTTCTTCATAGCCGTACTTTTGAAATATCTCCCTGGCCACTTTTTCTAAATACTGCCATTTCTTCACTTCTTCCGGTAAGATATCCCGCGTACCACGAATAGATTCATACTTCAATTCAGACTCCTACTATTTAAGACCGGGTATGTGCTTGAGGCTCTTAAGGGCTTCGCTCAACACTTTTCCGGCGTCCCATTGTTTACCCTGTTCCAGAAGCTCAAGCATAAATACGCCTTTGTAGTCAACCAGTTTCAATGTATTCGCAAAGAGTTGCCAGTTTATATTCCCTCTCCCAGGAATATCGTGGTCGTCAGCACTTCCCCGATTATCAGAAACATGCAAGGTTACAATCCATCTTCTAAATTTTTTCACTAAATCGTAAATGTTCTCGGACAAATTTGCGTGAGAGGTATCCAGGCATATTCCCAATTTCGGGGAATTTATTTCCCAGATTAACTTCAGAAGATCAACTGAATACCCACATAAAATATGAGGAAGTTGATTCTCTAAGGCCAATCTTATAGGCTTATCCTGGCAATAACTCAGAATCTCACTTATACTCTTCCTCGCCTGGGACAGCCGATACATCTTTTGCATCAGATTGTCAAAATGTGAGGGAGCAGTGCTGGGATGGAATACCAATACCCCACCCTTAAGAAACACCAAGACATCTATCACTTTTTCTATTTCGGAGACAGCGGAACGCCTTTTATCTTCCTCTATCAGGGAAATATCGAGTTCTTCAGAGAACGGAGCATGCAGGGAAACTACCCGTAAACCCAGCTCCTCAACTCTATCTTTCAGCCTCTTCGTGTAATCCCAGTCGTGATAATCATAGTGAACGCACTTGCCTTCTTTTCCTGTAACCGCCCAAACCTCAACATTATTAAATCCCGCTTCTTTTACTAAATGTAGGGATTCTATTAGATCTATTTTATATAAGAGCCCAGTGGAAATCCCAATTTCCATCCAATAAATAGTCTCCGGAATCTAAATTTTTCTAAACCTGGGCAAAACCTACTCTATATTTTCCCAAATCAAAGCCGCAGTCTGGCCTCCAGCAGTAGCCTTTTTTCCTATGAGAAAGACAATTGAGTTCGCCTTCCTCCACAGAGCCATCGTGCAGAAGCCCGGCGAAAGTTCTCACATAAAAATCTGCTCGGGTAGCTGCATCGTAGTTTAGCCAGAGAAGGCCCCAGCCATAATCTCGTTCAAATTTTGACCTTATCAATCCGGCAATATGTTTGGGATGCCACCCCCTACCCAGAAGAACCTTGGTCAATATCTGCAAATTCGTTGGCTGCAAAAGATGATCGTTGGGAACTCTCAAGGCATGAGAAACACATAGAGGAAGACTATCCAAATCTAAGCGATCGTACGTTTTTGCCCAGTCCCAATAAGCATCGTGTTGTTCAGAATCAAAGTATTTATGGAAATGGTAAAGCCCCGACCTTTTATAACTCCTAATCAAATTTTCAAACCCTTTCGATTGGTCAGGTATCCCTGTGTTGCCCTCTGCAGCATACTTTATTGCCAAGTGAAAATTCTGTCGAATCTTCAACAGCCCGAGTAAGGAATCCCGGTCACGGCGAGGTAGAGCCACCATCACCGGAGTCCCTTCGGATACTTCATTTCCTACTCTATGCCTTTCAAATTTATGTTTCTGGTAACTGCTAAATGAACAGCGAATATCTCGTAGATAGATGGGATCCCCATACATCGATAAGTCTAGAGAAATGGCCTGCCTTCCCTTTCTTCCCGGCTCTACAGCCACTTCAGTACATACAACGGGAATATCGGTTCTGCCCTTTACCTCCTTCATTACCAGATGGGCCAAGTATTCCGTTAACCTACCCATACCGTCGAAAATACGGCCATGGGAGTAAGAAACTGCACGATGCCGCCTTCCGCAAGAAGTGGCATATTTGCCAGCGAGAGTATCCTCTATTCTTCCGATTTCCTCCAGTTTCCTCTCTGTTTCCGTTCCCAGCGCTACACGAGAAGTGAAGTGATATCCCCTGCCAGTCATAACGACCAAGGGAATTATATTGAATCTATAATAAACTGTTAAAACAGCGTCATAAACCGACTCCAGCTTCTGGAAGGTCTCTTCAGGATACAAATAAGGCTCCCCCGGGTAGTCTAGGTTAAAATATTCTATATCGAGAACACTCAGTATACTTTGCCGATCCAAAATTGACCTGGATATATCGAGACCTTTTTCCAGAATCCAGAAAAATCCATCGTTGGAAGTGGAAAGGAATCCTTCCTGAGACAGACCTTCCTTGCCTAAGAATTCCCCATAGCCAACCAGGTATTCAGCAGTAAACTGCGAAGGATTGTCTGCGACCCCACCACAGAATTCGGCAATACGTTCGCGGACATTACAATCCTTATATAAATGCACAAATTCCGGCATATGTTTATAGGTACCTTTTTCGGACTACTTTTTACTTGCTAAACCTAAAAAAACTTACTCCAAAACTATACACAATTTGCGTCAATAAGTCAAGAAAAAAGCCCAAATTTCCCTCTACGGAAGGGCAAAACTCGAGTAATAAAACGAGCCCTTAGTCAAAATTATCGAATCCCTGGCAGTGAAACCGAGAGAAAAACCGTGGCCCCCCGGAGTTACTTCACTTCCCTAACAATAGCAAGGAGATAAGCTATGACTTCAACGGAGAGCTCTTTTCATGTGGGTACCACCAACAGTGAGCTTCTTTATGCGAATGGTAGGTTGACCATCGGTAACGGGGACCAACTGCCCATATTTGCCACAGGTACCAATATTAAAACCCAAATCATTCCCGAGGCCTAAGATTGAATTCAATACTTCGGGTCCATTTCCAATAAGAGTTGCCCCTCTTAACATTTCTCCCACTTTGCCCTTAACTATTTCGTAACCTTCTTCTACTTCAAAGACAAAATCGCCGTTAGCCGTATTCACCTGTCCCCCACCCATTTTCCTCACCAGGAGCCCCTTATCCACGGAACGAATGATTTCCTCCGGATCCTGCTCACCCGGAAGAATATAAGTATTGCTCATCCTCGGGATAGGCTGATGGTGGTACGATTCCCTTCGGCCATTTCCCGTAGATTTAGTCTCGTCCTTTCGCGCCGTAAGACGGTCATAAAGATAGTTCCTCAGAAACCCCTTTTCCACCAGAACTGTCTTTTGCGCAGCAGTGCCCTCGTCATCGAAGTGGAAAGAACCCCTATAGTTGGGAATAGTGGGATCATCAACTACACTGACAATTTCAGAAGTGACCCTCTTGCCCAGCATCCCGGCATAGGCTGGAGATACCTTCTTCTGTACTGAATCTGCTTCAAGAGAATGGCCGATAGCCTCGTGAATCATAGTCCCTCCTGCAGCAGATGCCAGGACAACAGGCATTTCACCCATGGGAGCTTTCTCGGCAAATAACATTTTGACCGCTCTTCTTGCTGCTTTTTGGGCTATTTTCCTAATATCATATCTATCAAATAACTCAAATCCCACAAGACCACCCAGAGGATCGTAGCCTGTCTGAATTGTTTCTCCCTCCTGGGCTACAATGCTAACTATATAGGTAGTATAAGTTCTCTTCTCCTCAACTAAATTTCCCTTATCAAAATTTGATTTCCCAGAACGAGACAAATTGGCAATAGTTATTTCCATAGTAATGTCAGAATAACCGATACTGACCTGCCTTATTCTATTTCGGTCAACCTCTCTGGCAGTTCGATTACCTAGGAGAACAAGCCTTATTTTTTCTTCAATGGGTATTTTCGCCGGTGGCTTTTCAATTGTGTGAATTATTCTGGCTTGACTTTCATTTAAAGCCTTGAAATTATGATTAGAAACAAACGGGGGAATCCCTTTTCTTTTTTTTTCGCACCTTATGCTATTGCTTGCTATCTCTCCTGCCAGGTCTTTCAGTCCACTTTCAGTAACATTATTTGTTGAACCGTAGAAACTACTTTCTCCTGCGATAAGTCTTATTCCCGCTCCCTTATCCTGCCCAGAAATAACCTTTTCTATCTTGTTATCTTCGCAGCTGACCTCATTGGTAAACTTATTCTCTATATATATGTCAGCAAAATCTCCACCTCTGCTTAAAGCAATCCTCAAGATTTCCATTAGCCTCTCTTTATCCATCTTCAATCCTTGCCCAATGCTTTCGGGAGAGTAAAGAAAAATTTACTTCCCCTCCCCAGTATACTTTCTACTCCCACCCTGCCTCCATGAGCTTCCACAATCTGCTTCACCACCGCCAGGCCTAAGCCAGCACCTTCCACCTGGCCAGTGAAGAATTCTTCCACCTGGTAGAACCTCTGGAATATCTTTTCTCTTTCCTCCGAAGGAATTCCGGGACCATTATCTTCAATCTCCACCCTGATAAATTTTTCATCCCTGAGTGAACGAGCAGAAATTTCTACTCTCTTTTCCTTCTTGTCGTTGAACCTTATCGCATTATCTATAACATTCTCTATAACTTCCTGAACCCTTCCCCTATCGACAAAAATTGGAGGAAGCTTATATATAGAATTCTCTACTACAACTTTAGTTCCACTGGCCCGAATTCTCGCTGCCAGCTTTTTCAAACTCGCTTCAACTATATCGCTTAGCATTTCCCTCCCAGGCTTGAGCCCCAATGAGCCGGTTTCCAGCGTACTGAAGGTGAGCAATTCGTCTATTAAGCGAGAAAGTCGTCTCCCCTGGCTGTCAATGATTTGTACCGCATTCTTCCCGACTTTATCCAGTTTACTAAGCCTTTCTTTTTCACTTAAAAGAGGTACATACCCACTGATACAGGTCAAAGGAGTCTTGAGCTTATGAGTTATGGAAGAGACAAAGCTTGTCTTAAGGTACTCCTCCTTCCTCTCGGAAGTAACGTCACGAACAACCACTACATAGCCGACTAGCCTTTTCTCCTCATCAACGATTCTCGTAGCGATTGCAGAAAGAATCAGGGTCTTAGGTCTCCTCCTAACCATATCGAAGGTAGCCACTCTATCCCCTTTAGTCAAGAACTCCTTTACGGAGCTACCAGTAGCACCCATTTCTCTCGGTTCCCAGCGGGAAAAGGCCTTAAACTGGCTGACCGCCCGAGAAATGTTATTTCCCAAGCAATCTCTGTCTCCAATGTCCAGAAGCTTCCTTGCGGAATTATTCAGCATAACCAGGTTAAGTCTCGCATCGGTAACTATAGCTCCGTCGCCCATCCCACCAAAAACCGCTTCTATTTTTTCTTTTTCCTGTCTCAGATTCTGGAAAAGTCGCGCATTGTCAATGGCGATAGCGGCTTGCGAAGCGAATGCTTCAAATATCTCCCTATCTTCATCTACAAAGTAACCTCGACCAGCCTGGTTAATCGCTTCCATTACTCCAATAATTCTATCCTTTATCTTCAAAGGTACACAGAGGATAGACTTCGTTCTAAATTTCGTTACTTCATCTGCCTGGGCAAAGAATCTCGGGTCTCTCCTGGCATCTGTTATTATCAAAGGCTTACCTTCTTTAGCCACCCATCCTGCAATTCCCTGACCCACTTTCAACCTTATCTGTTTTAGTTTTTCCCCTCTACCACCCAAGGTGACATCAAAGAATAGCTCCTTTTTTGCTTCGTCCAGAAGCATCAAAGAACTCGCCTCAGCACCCACTACCCTCTTTGCCTGCCCCATAATTACTCTAAGCAATTTGTCCAAATCAAGCGTAGATGTGAGAGCCCTATTCGCTTCCAAAAGTAACGCAAGCTTTTCACTTTTACCCTTTACATCTTTTCGCATCCACCCATTCTCCCACTAAAATAGGGACAGCGACCATTTTTGACCACCTCCGAAAACTATCCCAGCTTTTAAAATCCTGAAATTCAAAGATAGTTTGCGAAGAACTTTAGGAATTTTTAGCCAAAAAACGAGAACGGACTATAACCTAATGCGAGGGGATTTGGTGTAGCGAGCATTACAATTTTTAGCCAAAAATCGAAGAGAAGAGTTTATCCGAAACTGACCGCAGGGAATTTCGGAAAACTCCTGAGATTTTTGGCGGTGGTCAAAGACCAAAAAATTCTCAGCGAGCGAACCAAATCCCAAGCACAAATTTCCCAGTGATGAGTAAACTATCTTTCGAATGTTTATTCCGAGCGACTCCGAAAACTATACCAACCTTTTAAGGCTCTGGAGATGAAGGGATAGTTACAGGAGCTTTGAATCGGCCAGGTTTAGCCCCAGCGCTGGCCGATTTTGAGCGAGGTTCTAACCGAGCGACTCCGAAAACTATACCAACCTTTTAAGGCTCTGGAGATGAAGGGATAGTTACAGGAGCTTTGAATCGGCCAGGTTTAGCCCCAGCGCTGGCCGATTTTGAGCGAGGTTCTAACCGAGCG
>Ga0315312_1000931_pt1 | contig 26760 bp, 22 predicted proteins | sample TDP7_MG_FD_203629 | JGI IMG/M metagenome (GOLD analysis project Ga0315312, IMG submission 203629) | Freshwater sediment microbial communities from Lake Towuti, South Sulawesi, Indonesia - TDP7 | ecosystem: Environmental > Aquatic > Freshwater > Lake > Sediment | place: Indonesia: South Sulawesi... | reverse complement strand
GGCAGACCCCGGCCTGCCAGATCAACGATGGAGTGGACTACGTGCCGGCCAAGTGCCCCATGCTCCTGGGGCAGCACTTCTCCGCCATTGCCGCAGCAGGTCCCATTGTAGGGCCCATCCTGGCAGGAATCTGGTTCGGGTGGGTGCCTGCCCTGCTGTGGATCGTGCTGGGTTGTATCTTCATCGGCGCCGTGCACGATTTCACGAGCCTGGTGGCATCGGTTCGACATGGTGCTTCGTCTATGGGTGAGATTGTACGCCAGCACATGTCCCGCACCTCCTGGGTCCTGTTTCTGATCTTCATATGGCTGGCCCTGAGCTATGTGATCATCGCCTTCACGGACATCACTGCTCAGACATTCAGAGCCGGGGCGGACGACCAGGCTTTCGGCCCAGGCGTGGCGGTCAGCTCGCTGCTATACCTGGCCATCGGCATCGGCATGGGTGTGGCTCTGAAAAAGGCCAAGGTGCGATTGTGGGTAGCGACCGTCGTGTGCCTGCCTCTGGTGTTTGCTGCCATCTGGCTGGGCGGACATCTGCCCGCGGGTCTGGCCCAGATTTTGATGAAAATGCCTGTCAAGGGCTGGGAGGTGGTCCTGCTGGTCTATTGCGGTATCGCGTCGCTGCTGCCCATGTGGTTGCTCCTGCAGCCCAGAGGTTATCTCGGCGGGTGGTTCTTGTATGCGACCATTGCCATTGCCCTACTTGGGGCGATATTCGGCAGGCTCGACGTACGTTACCCGGCCTTTCACCTCAACGAGGGGCTCGCAAGCCTGGCCAACGGCAAGCTGCTGCTGCCGTTCCTGTTCATCACCGTGGCGTGCGGGGCTTGCTCCGGGTTCCACGGGATAGTCTCATCAGGCACGACCTCTAAGCAGATAGCCAGAGAGTCCGACACGCGACCTGTAGGATACGGCGCGATGATCCTGGAAGGGGTTGTGGCCGTGCTCGCCCTAGCCACTGTCATGGTCCTGGCCCCGGGCGACGCCATGCTCAAACGAGACCCAAACTTCGTGTACGCCAATGGCTTGGCCCGGTACACGCAGATGGTGGGCCTCGACTACACCATAGCTCTATTTTTCGCCTTGCTGGCCTTCTCGACCTTTGTGTACGACACCCTTGACGTGGCCACTCGTTTGGCCCGCTACATCCTGCAGGAGCTGGTGGGATGGCGATCATCTGCGGGCGCAGCGGTGGCCACGGTCGTGACGCTCATATTTCCGTTGACCTTCCTGATGGTAAGCTCGGAGAAGGGCTATCTCGTGGCTTGGCCGATCTTTGGCAGCAGCAACCAGTTGCTGGCCAGCCTGACGCTGCTGGCGGTCTCGTTGTGGCTCAAGAAGACCGGCAAGAATCCGCTATTCACCGTGCTGCCTATGGCCTTCATGCTGACCGCTGCAGTCTGGTCCCTGATCCTCCAGGTCGAGCCTATGGTCCGATCGCTTGCCGGAGGCCCTGCAGTGCAGACCACGGACCTAATCAGCGGGATCGTTGGGGTAATACTGCTCGGTCTAACCGTGTGCTTGGCTGTGGATGCCACCCTGTGCTTAAGGCGTGGAAGATACAGCAGTTAAAAGCTATAAGCTGGGATAAATGATGACTGCACCTAAGACCTTCAAGAGAGTCCTTATGGGCCCAGGACCGTCTGACGTTGATCCGAGGGTACTGGAGGCGATGTCTCGTCCTACCATTGGGCACTTAGACCCTGCATTCTTAGAAGTTCTCAACGAAATCCATGAACTACTCCAATACACCTTTCAAACTCATAACGAGCTGACATTCGCTGTCTCAGGCACTGGAAGTGCTGGCATGGAGACCTGTGTTGTCAACCTCATCGAGCCGGGCGACCCGATGCTTGTATGCGTCAACGGCGTGTTTGGCAAACGCATGGCAGATGTGGCCGAAAGGTGTAGAGCCGATGTCTCGACCATCGAGACAGAGTGGGGTAAGGCATTTACGTCAGATGAAATAAAGCAGGCCCTTAAAAAACGCCGTAACAAGGTGGTCGGCATTGTACATGCGGAGACCTCCACCGGCGTATGCCAGCCTTTGGAAGATATCTCTAAGATTGTGCACGATGCGGGGGCCTTGCTGCTCGTTGATACTGTCACCAGCCTGGCAGGTATGAAAGTCGATGTAGATGGCTGGCAGATCGATGCCTGCTATTCCGGCACACAGAAGTGCCTATCGTGCCCGCCGGGATTGTCACCGGTGACCATAAGTTCCGCGGCTGTGAAAGCCATTGAGGCTCGAAAAACCAAGGTTCAGAGCTGGTATCTGGACATTACAATGATCCGCCAATATTGGGGAAGCGAGCGCCTGTATCATCACACGGCACCGGTCAATATGAACTATGCCCTGTTAGAATCGCTACGGATGATTAAAGAAGAAGGCTTGGAGCAGCGATGGGCCAGACATTTAGCCAACCACAAGATTCTAAAGGCAGGTTTGGCTGCTATCGGAATCAACTACGTACCCCAGCCTGGATATGAGCTGCCCATGCTTAATGCCGTGGCCATACCCGCTGGCGTGGACGATGTTACTGTTCGAAAGCAACTGCTCAGCGAGTTCAACATCGAGATTGGCGGTGGCTTAGGCAACTTCAAGGCAAAGGCATGGCGTATCGGCCTGATGGGTAGCGCATCAACGCTCAGCAACGTGCTGCTGTTTCTTTCAGCATTGGAAAAATGTCTGGCCGATCAGGGCGTCAAATTCCAGCGCGGTGCAAGTATCGCAGCCGCTATCGACCAGGCGAATGCAAATTAGCGTCTTTCGTGTCCTTTATAGCAGGTGACATTGGGTTCCCGCAAAGCGGGGTCCCTCCTGCTGGCGCTCTGCAGGGCCGCGTAATGAGAATCATTGTATTAGACGGCTATACATTAAACCCAGGTGATCTTTCATGGAAGGGTTTGGAGGCCCTTGGCCAATGTACAATCTACGACCGTACTGCCCCTCAGGAAACGATTCAACGGGCCGATGGTGCTGAGATTGTGCTGACCAACAAGACAGCTCTGTCGGCAGAGGTCATTGAGCGTCTTGAGACGCTCAAGTACATCAGTGTCCTGGCAACTGGCTATAATGTTGTCGATGTAGAGGCTGCCCGAAAGCGAGGTATCCCTGTTAGTAATGTCCCGATCTACGGAACAGAGTCCGTGGCTCAGATGGTCTTTGCACATCTACTGAACCTGACACAGAACGTCGCCCACCATGCCCAGACGGTAAGGGATGGGCGATGGTGCACCAGCCCGGATTTCTGCTACTGGGATATGCCCCTGATTGAACTAAAGGGATTGACTATGGGAATCGTTGGGTTTGGAAGGATCGGCCAGGCAACGGCGAGGCTCGCACTGGCTTTCGGCATGAAGGTCATCGTCTACGACATTATCGTTCCACCGCAGATGCCCGAAGGATGCCAGATGGTTGAGCTGGACGATATATTCCGGTTGGCTGATGTGGTCAGTTTGCATTGTCCCCTGACAGCCAAAACCGAGAAACTCGTCAACGTTCGGCGACTTACCTTGATGAAACCAACAGCATTTCTGATTAATACCAGCCGAGGCCCGCTGATTGATGAGCAGGCGTTGGCAGATGCGCTGAATAATGCAAGGATTGCAGGCGCCGGCTTAGATGTGCTCACGGTAGAGCCGCCAACTAAGGCCGAGCCGCTGCTCAATGCTAAAAACTGCTACATCACGCCCCACATTGCTTGGGCGACCCGAGCAGCAAGGCAGCGCCTGCTTAAGGTCACTGTGGACAATGTGGCCGCCTTTTTAATTGGAAGGCCGCAGAACGTGGTCAACCATGTAAAAGTGCTCGCTCGCTGAGAACCCCATTTTGCCTCTTATATTTTTGCTTGTTTTTGTTATCTTAGTACCATAAGATAGATTATCCATCGCCGACATGGCGACGGATAAATAGACATGATGTAAAGACAAAATATGATTTGTTACTTTAGAAAAATAGATATAGGAGTCAGAAATGAGCAACAATACTAAACAGATTTCGCGAAGAGACTTGTTGAAGTCTGGCGCTGCTATCTCAGCAAGTGCTGTGCTGTCGCCGAGCAGCAAGATTTTCGCTGCGGGTTCTGATACCATGCGTGTCGCTATGGTCGGCTGCGGCAGCCGAGGTACTAAAGATGCTATCGACTGTCTGAAGTCTGCCGACGGCGTGGAACTTGTCACCATGGCAGATATGTTCCAAGACAAGCTCGACAGCTCGCTGGCCGAGCTCAAAAAGGAATTTCCGGACAAAGTAAAAGTCACCCCCGAAACAAGCTTTCTTGGCTTCGATGCCTACAAGAAAGTCATCGCCATCAAAGAGCTAGACATTGTGATGCTGACCACGCCGCCGGGCTTTCGGCCACAAATGGTCAAGGCGGCGGTTGAAGCTGGCAAGCATATCTTTATGGAGAAACCCGCTGCGGTGGACCCTGTCGGTGTGCGTTCACTGCTGGCCTCGGCGGAACTCGCCGATAAGAAAACACTATCCATCGTCGTTGGCACGCAGCAGCGGTGGCAACCGCAATATCTCGAGCTTATCAAACGCATCCATGACGGCAAGCTCGGAGAAATCGTGGGCGGCCAGGCCTACTGGAACTGGGGCTATGCAAAGTGGCACTTCGAAGATCGCAAGCCGCAATGGTCCGACATGGAATGGCAGCTCCGCTGCTGGCCGTACTTTGTCTGGCTGTCGGGTGACCACATCGTGGAGCAGCACATGCACAATATGGATATTATAAATTGGGCTGTCGGCTCACACCCAGTTCAATGCCTCGGTATGGGTGGACGCCAGGCTCGAACCGGCCCGGAGTTCGGCAACATCTACGACCACTTCACGGTCGAGTACGAATATCCGGACGGCATTCGCGTAATGAGTATGTGCTCCCAGATCGAGGGCTCCACACCGCGTGTTGGCGAGCGCGTCCTCTGCACAAAAGGAGCTATCTATACCACACGAGCCGAAGGTTATATAGATAATATAAAAGGCCAGAGAATCTACAAATACGATGGCGAAATACATAGCGGCGAGGTTGCTCAGTACGCCAATCTCATCAAGAGCATTCGTGAAGGTAAACCACTCAACGAGTGCAAGAGGCTCGCCGAAAGCACCATGACGGTTATAATGGGCCGCATGAGTGCTTATACGGGCCGGGCCTTGAAGTGGGATTGGGCCATTAAGTCCGAGCTCGACCTGTCGCCTGAAAAATACGAACTCGGCGACCTGCCGGTTCAACCTGTCGCTATTCCGGGCAAAACACCGCTTGTGTAGGAAATGGAGATCTATAAATGAAACGGCGTGATTTTCTTAGAACCGTTGGGTTTGGCGCTGCGACAGTGGCTTTATCCGGCTGCGTAGAGGCAGTCCAGCAGATCGCTGCTGGAGCAGGTAATAAGAGGGTTCCCGCAAGGCGGGGTCCCAAACCCAACATTATTTTTATCCTGGCAGACGACCTGGGTTACGCAGATTTGGGCTGCTACGGACAAAACAAGATAAGAACCCCCAACCTCGATAAGCTGGCGGCACAGGGCATGAAGTTTACTCAGCACTATTCTGGCAGCCCGGTATGTGCACCGTCACGTTGCGCTCTGATGACCGGATATCATACAGGCCACGCCCAGATTCGCAGCAACAAGCAGGTCGGTGGTAAAGAAGGCTGGGAGTTGGGCTCGACAATCGGTGGTCAGTGGCCCCTTGAGGCTGATACTGTCACCATCGCCAAGATTCTCAAGGACGCTGGCTACACCACCGGCGCCTTCGGAAAGTGGGGCCTCGGACGCGTCGGCACCACAGGTGACCCGAGCAAGCAGGGCTTCGACCACTTCTTCGGATATATCTGTCAGCGCCAGGCCCACACTTATTATCCCAATCACCTCTGGCGGGATGGCCAGATACAATGGCTCGAAGCCAACAAAGACGGCAAACAGCAGGTCTATTCACACGATCTTATAGCTGACGAGGCACTGAAGTTTATCAAAGATAATAAGGATAGACCCTTCTTTCTCTACGTACCATTTACTATAGTCCACGTTGCGCTTCATGTGCCTGAAGATTCGCTGGCAGAATATAAAGGCAAATGGCCCGACCCACCGTATAAGGGGGACAGAGGATATTTTCCTCACCCGCATCCTCGCGCCTGTTATGCGGCGATGGTGACACGAATGGATAAAGATGTTGGCCGAATTATGTCTCTGCTCAAAGAACTCGGTCTCGAGGATAATACGCTGATTATGTTTAGCAGTGACAACGGCCCGACCCTTGCTGGCGGAGCAGACGCTACGTTTTTCCAAAGCGCTGGACCTTTGCGAGGCCTCAAGGGCACCGTTTATGAAGGCGGCATACGTGTGCCGTTCATTGCTCGCTGGAAGGGTAAGATCAAAGCCGGCAGCACCACTGACCATATTTGCGCTTTCTGGGACTTTTTGCCCACCTGTTGTGAATTGTTACGGCAAGAGCCCCCAGGTGACATCGATGGTATCTCGATGCTGCCGACCTTGTTAGGCCAACCCCAAAAACAGAAAAAGCATGAATATCTTTACTGGGAGTTGAATGGCCAACAGGCGGTGCGAATGGGCGATTGGAAGGCTGTTCGTACAAAGCCGATCCGCGAGATTGAACTGTATAATCTAAACAAGGATATTGCCGAACAGCGTGACGAAGCTTTCGAGCACCCGGAAATCGTCGCAAAGATTGCCGATATCTTCAAAAACGGCAGAACCGAGTCGGACGTATTTCCCTTGTCTAAACCAAAGCCTTCATCTACGTAGCTGGTGACTGCTAAATATTAGAGACTTGTATCTGCCAAATTGGCACAGGATAAAAGATTTGCCGAATTGTAACCGCCTGTTATTGCTGCAATTATAATTTTAGCTTGTTTGGGCATGCTTTTTGCACTTATCTTTATTGGAGTATGACTATAATGAAAATTAGTCTTATTATAAGAAAGATTTAGGTATGAAATTCGACAAGTTTACATTGAAGGCTCAAGAGGCATTAGCGACCGCTCAGCAAATCGCGATGGCTAAATCGCACACCGTTCTGTCACCGCTGCATCTATTAAGTGCTCTTTGCAGCGACGAAAACGGCGTGGTGGTTATGGTTCTAAAAAAAATCGGCGCTAATATCTCACGGCTCAAGAATATGATAGAAAGTGAGCTTGGCCGACTGCCCCAAGGCCGTAGTAGCAGCCAGATTATGCCCGACCCAGCATTCAATCAGGTCGTTCTGGACGCCCAAAATAGAGCTGATGCTATGGGTGATGAATATCTAAGTGTCGAACATCTGTTTCTTTCGCTTGCGGAAGTTCCAAGCGACGTCAAAGAGATTTTAAGCCTTAACGCTATTACCTCTGAACAAATCGAAGGTGCTCTAAAAGACGTTCGCGGCGGCGAAAAGATTACCGACCAAACTCCGGAGGATAAATACAAGGCTTTAGAGCGTTACGGGATTGACCTATTGGAGATGGCACGGAAAGGAAAGCTCGACCCTGTTATTGGTCGGGATGAAGAGATCCGTCGATGTATGCAGGTTCTCAATCGCCGAACGAAAAATAACCCAGTTTTAATTGGCGAGCCAGGCGTGGGAAAGACCGCTATTGTTGAAGGCCTCGCTCAGCGAATAGTCACCGGCGATGTCCCTGCCGGTCTAAAAAATAAAAGGATCATCGCTCTGGATATGGGGGCGCTAATAGCGGGAACGAAATTTAGAGGCGAATTTGAGGACCGACTCAAAGCTGTGCTGAAAGAGGTCATCGGTGCTGCAGGCCAGATTATACTTTTTATTGACGAGTTACATACTGTTGTCGGTGCTGGTCGAGCTGAAGGCTCGGTCGATGCCGGCAACTTGCTAAAGCCGTCACTTGCACGAGGCGAATTGCGTTGCATCGGTGCCACCACGATTGATGATTACCGAAAGTATGTGGAAAAAGATGCAGCTCTGGAGCGGCGATTTCAGCCGATTCTAATTGACCCGCCGACCGTCGAGGAAACCATCGCCATCCTGCGAGGTCTAAAGGACCGCTATGACACCCACCATGGCGTTCGGATCACCGACTCAGCGCTGGTTGCCGCTGCCACTTTGTCCAATCGATACATCTCCGACCGATGGCTGCCGGATAAAGCGATAGATTTAGTTGACGAAGCAGCCTCGAAACTGCGGATCGAAAACGATTCTCTGCCCGCCGAGCTGGACGACATCCGCAGAAAGATTGTCCAGCTTCAAATCGAACGCGAGGCGCTGAAAAAAGAAAATGACCAGGCAAGCAAAGAGCGGCTAAAGAAAGCCGAAAAACAGTTATCTGAATTACAGCAGCAAGATAAAGAACTTACCGCTCGCTGGGAAGGCGAAAAACTTGACATTGACCAGATAAAACAGCTAAAGCAAAAAATCGAAAATGCCCAAACTCAATTCGAAGAAGCGCAGCGTAAAGGTGAACTGGAAACCGCCGCCCGGCTGAAATATGAAACTATTGCGAATTTGAAAAAAGAGCTTCAAGGAAAAGAGGAACAATTGGCCAAATCTAACGGGACAAAAATAATAGAAAACCAGGTAACTGAAGAGCACATCGCAGAGGTTGTATCTAAGTGGACGGGGATACCTATCGCGAGATTGCTCAGCGGCGAGCGCGAAAGACTAATGAAGATGGAGGAGCTTATCAGAAAGCGTGTAGTTGGTCAGGATGAAGCCGTCGGTGCTCTTTGCAACGCGGTGCGCAGAAACCGGGCCGGCCTGGGCGACCCGAATCGGCCAATAGGGACATTCCTTTTTCTCGGCCCCACCGGCGTAGGCAAGACTGAGCTTTCAAAAGCGCTGGCAGATTTTTTGTTTAACGACCCGAACGCTATGGTTCGAATTGATATGAGCGAGTTTATGGAGCAGCACTCCGTTGCGAGGCTTATCGGCGCACCACCGGGCTATGTCGGCTACGAAGAGGGCGGGCGATTGACCGAGGCAGTCCGTCGTAAGCCCTACTCGGTGATTTTGTTAGATGAGATTGAAAAGGCCCATCCGGATGTCTTCAACGTGCTGCTGCAGGTCTTCGACGATGGGCGATTGACCGATGGGAAAGGTCGAACAGTCGATTTCAAGAACACCGTTATCATTATGACCAGCAATATCGCCAGCCAGCAAATTCAAAAGCTTACAGAAGAATCCGGTGCCGACTGGGAAATTGAGGCCCACGTAAAGGATGCTCTCAAACAGGTTTTCAAACCCGAATTCATCAATCGCGTCGATGAGATAATCGTCTTCCACATGCTCACCAAGGGCGATTTAACAAAGATTGTCAACATTCAATTGAACTACTTAGCTGAGCGCGTCAGCGGGCAGAAGATAAAACTTCAGTTCACCGACAACGCTCGCCAGCAGATTATGGACGAGGGCTACGACCCTGTATTTGGCGCCAGGCCTTTGAAGCGGACGATTCAGCAGCGGCTGGAAAATCCACTGGCCAGCGAAATCTTAGCCGGCAAATTCACCGAGGGCGATACTATAAAAGTTGATTCCACCGGCCACAAATTCAGGTTCGAAAAAGTCTAACTGCCGATTGAAAAAGTTTGACTCCCACACATTTTTCTGTTAAATTATTTTTTATGGGACATTCGTGGGTTTATATCGAAGTTAGTAACCTGGAAAGAAAAAACACCAAGAAAGTCAAAGCATTAGTGGATACAGGAGCAAGTTTAACCACTCTGCCCAAAAAGATTGCGGATGAGCTTGGAATCAAATCAACCCGCCAGGAGCAGGTTTCCACAGGGGCGGGAATTATTAAGGTCTCAAGAGGTGAGGCCTGGATAAAAGTTAATGGCAAGGAAGGCCCATTCAGCATCTGGATTTCTGAGATAATAGACAAGGTCTTGCTTGGAGTAATCGTTTTAGAATCACTCGGTTTTAAAGTTGACCCAACAACCGGAAAACTGGAAGAAAGGCCATTGCTCTTGTATTGACTTTTCACCAAAACAAATTCGCGCCCCGTCACTCGTGACCTGTGACCCGAGCGACGAGCGACGAGAATCGAAGGACGTTTCGTGATGAATCGCAGAGAATTTATCAAATCGGCCTGCCTTAGCGCTACAAGGTTAGCGTGGCCAGGATCTGCATTTGCAAACAAAGACAGTACACTGAGGGTTCCCGCAAGGCGGGGTCCCAAACCCAACTTTCTTTTTATCCTCGCCGACGACCTGGGCTGGGCTCAGGTAGGCTGCTACGGTAGCGATTTCTATAAGACACCCAATATTGATCGGCTGGCCAGCGAGGGGATGAAATTTACCGATGCCTACGCCGCGTGTCCGGTCTGCTCGCCGACACGGGCATCCATTATGACTGGGAAATATCCAGCCCGCCTGCATCTGACGGATTTCATTCCGGGCGGTGCCTTCCCCTATGAAAAACTCAAGCAGCCCGACTGGCAAAAATACCTGCCGTTGGAGGAGCTTACGATAGCAGAAGTTCTCAAAGTAGCTGGCTATTCTACCGCCAGCTTCGGAAAGTGGCACCTTAGCACCGCCAAGAAGCCTCCTGAAAGCGAACCGTATGACCCGGATAAACAGGGCTTCGACCAAACACTGATAACCGAGAAACCATCACCTAACCAGGACCCGGAAAAAGACGCTCATAATGTCGAACTGCTTACTCAAAAATCGCTGGAATTTTTGGAAAGAAACAAAGATGACGAGTTTTTCCTTTACGTCGCCCACAACACCATACACGACCCGATTATGGGCAAGAAAAAACTGGTGGAAAAATATAAGGCCAAACCCAGTTCAGATTTGCCCCAGAATAACCCCATTCTTGGAGCAATGATTGAGGAACTGGATGACAGCGTAGGCAGACTACTGAGAAAGCTGGACGAACTAAAGATTGCTGACAAAACCGTCGTTATATTTTTCTCCGACAATGGCGGATTAGAAAAAGACGCCAAGCAGACCCCCTTACGCAGCGGCAAAGCCAATCTATATGAAGGCGGCATCAGAGTACCTCTGATTATTCGCTGGCCAGGCGTGACCAGGCCCGACAGTATCTGCAGCGAGCCGGTGATCAGCGTGGACTTCTTCCCGACCATCTTGGAAATCATCGGCTTAGAGAATAAAGCAAGAAAACCAATTGATGGCGTTAGCATAGTGCCGCTTCTGACGCAAAGCCGTTCACTTAACCGCAAAGCTATCTATTGGCACTACCCGCACTACCACAGTGCTAACATCGGCCCTTGTGGAGCTGTTCGAGCTGGTGCATATAAGTTGATAGAATGGTTTGATGAAAGTATTTGCGGGCTGGGTAACAGGTTTGAACTTTATAATCTAAAAGAGGACATCGGCGAGCAAAACAACCTGGCTAAAAAAATGCCGGAAAAAACTGAAGAATTGATAAAAATGCTGCAAGATTGGCGAAACCAAGTAAGCGCCCAGATGCTGATGCCCAATCCTGATTACAATCCCACAAAGGCCAAAAAGTCAAAGGGGTAGAAATAATCTACTATTAGCGCATACCGCTCATCAAGCTCGACATACGAGTATATCCAGCAGCCGAAAATCAAAGCTGCTTATACCCCAAAAATGAATTTTCGAAATTTATCTTGCACTTTCTCCCACAAAGGTCAGAATAATTCGGTATGATAATGCAATAAGATATACCAAAGGGGATTCCAGATGGAAATTAAAACGGTTTTAGAGCAGGCAGAAAAAGATGACATAAAATTCATTACCCTACAATTTACCGACTTATTAGGTGTTATAAAGGAAGTCATCATACCGGTTGAAAAATTACAGGACGCCTTAACCGATGGGGTTTGGTTTGACGGCTCTTCCATCGAAGGCTTCGCCAGGATACAGGAAAGCGATATGTTTCTCAAGCCCGATGTGGCTACTTACGCTGTTATCCCCTGGCTGACCGAAGATGGTAGAACGGCCAGGCTTGTTTGCGATATCTACGGCTCGGATGGCAAAGCCTTCGAAGGAGACCCGCGATTTATCCTTAAACAAGCAGCCGCTCAAGCAGAAAAACAAGGCTACCAATACAATGTTGGGCCGGAGCCGGAATTCTATTTATTTAGAGCCGATAGCGAAAAAAGGACTACGCCCATAGATTACGGCAGCTATTTTGACCTTTCTTCTCACGAAGGATACAAAGCTATAAAAAAGATAGTAGCAGCGCTGGAGAATTTTGCAATTGAGGTTGAAGCGTCTCATCACGAGGTCGGCTTGGGCCAATATGAAATAGATTTTCATTATGGACATTGTCTTGATATAGCCGACAAAGTGGTGACATTAAAATATACTGCCAAGAAGATTGCTCAAATGTACAATTTACACGCCACCTTTATGCCCAAGCCGATAATGGATAAACCCGGTTCCGGTATGCACACTCATCAGAGTCTGTTTGACATCAAGACAAAAACAAATATCTTTTACAACAAGGAGCACAAATATAATCTATCTAAGATTGCCTACAATTTTATCGCTGGCCAGATAAAGCACATCAACGCAATGTGTGCGATTCTTTGTCCCACAGTCAACTCTTATAAAAGATTGGTCTCTGGATTTGAGGCCCCTGTGTATGTCACCTGGGCTGCTATGAATCGTTCAGCTTTAATTAGAGTGCCCAAATGGTTCAGGCAGAGAAGGGATGCTGCCAGGATAGAGCTTAGATGTCCCGACCCTGCTTGCAATCCGTATCTGGCGTTTGCGGTAATGCTTAAAGCAGGCCTGGATGGAATCAAAAATGACCTGCAGCCGCTTGAGCCGGTCGAAGAAAATATTTATGAGCTTCCCGGCGAAAGCCTGGTCAAGAAGAACATCGGCCTTTTGCCGACGTCCTTAGCTGAAGCTCTGGATGCATTGAAACAGGATAAAATCCTGCAGGAGACTCTCGGCCAGCATTTATTTGAAAGATATGTTGACGTAAAAACAAAAGAGTCGGACGAATTTAAAAAGCAGGTCACCAACTGGGAGATAGAAACGTATTTAGATATTTTTTAGATATCCCGGTCACATATTTACAGGTAGGCCGCGGCTGGCAAGGTATTCTTTCATTTGTCTTATGGTGTAATTTCCAAAGTGCGTGATTGAGGCCACGTGCACCGCTTTCTTTTTAGACTTCTTGTGCTCTTTACTGTTTCATTTGAGGACAGTTGGCTTTACATCGGAAGATGTACTTATGAAAGCATGAGTTATTTCGACACCAAAGAAGTTGCTATTCTCCACTTCAACCTTTCCGTGCTTGACTTTCACAATTTTGTGAATAGCTTCTAAGACTGGGTTGTCCTTCTTCAGAATTACAATTCTTGAGATAGATAGAAGCTCATCGGGTTCAAGCCGTTTTTGAAGCTTTTTCGCTAAATATTCTAATCCTTCCTTCTTATCAACATCAATCCAGGGTGCTGCTACAAGAAGATCCCATTTGTCTTTGTCCTGAGCGTCTTCTGGAAGGAAAAGCCCGAATAAGGAAAAATCCCCCTTCTCAGTGGATATTTCACGTTCCAACGAAACTATTTTATCTATCATTTCTTTTTTCATAATATACTCAATAATCTTTTTGATGAATCAATCATCAACTCAACCTCTTTTTTAGTTGCGCTTCCGATCGGTTTATACCGTATATCAGGATCCCATTCGACTATAGCTGACCATGGAGCAAGAAAATTTGTCTTGATCCTGTGTTCGCTGCCTGAAAGACTCAATAATACACTCAAATTATGTGTTCTAAAACTTTGATAGTTTTCAAATTCTCGTTTAGTCGAAGGGTATCCTGACCAGCCCAAAGTCTTACATATTCGGGCTTTCAAAGCGATCTCAACGGCATAACCACATAGATAAATCGCACCGTCATATCGCCGAGCATTTAGCAGAACTTCAGCATCTTTGATTCTTGCTGTTGCGATCTTTTCTAAATCCGTTATATAAAGCATACATTCATACTATACTATTTTGTCGGCTGGATTTCAAGTTATAGCAAATTATCTTTATGTATGGTACTGGATTTTCAACGCGAATGTGAATTAAAGATTTACAGGTATGCCCCGGCTGGCAAGGTATTCTTTCATCTGTCTTATAGTGTAATTTCCGAAGTGCGTGATTGATGCCATTAGCACCGCGTCTGCGCCGCCTTCAACGATGGCATCGTAGAGGTGCTCCAATTTTCCTGCTCCGCCGGATGCGATTACCGGGATATTGACCACATCGGTAACGGCTTTGTTCAATTCACTATCGTAACCTGCCCGGGTGCCGTCGGCGTCCATACTGGTCAGAAGTATTTCGCCTGCACCTAACTTTTCGGCTTTGACCGCCCATTCGACCACGTCGATGGCGGTCGACTCTAAGCCGGCCTTGACACAGACCTGCCATTTTTTCGAGCGCTCTTTTGACCGCCGGGCATCAATAGCCAGAACAACACACTGGCTTCCAAAGTGCTGGGCAGCTTCGGTAATCACGTTTGGATTCGCAACCGCAGCGGTGTTTATTGAGACTTTGTCCGCACCGCTTCTTAGAATCGTATCCATCTGTTCGACGGTTTGGATGCCGCCGCCCACGGTAAACGGAATGAAGACATTTTCCGCGACCTTCTCGACAAGCTCGACGATGGTTTTACGATAGCGAATGGTGGCAGTAATGTCCAGGAATACCAATTCATCGGCTCCTTCTTCACTGTACCTGGCGCCCAGCTCCACCGGGTCGCCGGCGTCACGCAGATTAGCGAACTGGACGCCTTTAACCACGCGATTATCTTTAACATCCAAACAAGGAATAATTCTTTTGGTCAGCATTTGAAATTCGTGTTTCGTTTGACGGTTGCGCTGCTCGTTTCGTCCTACGTTTTACGGTTACGTCATAAACAACGCTTTACGTTTAACGCAACCGTGACGAGCTGCGCAACCGCAACCGTTTAACGCCGTCTTCTGTTTTCACATATTTCAACAAAATTTTTCAACACTTTCAGGCCGGCTTTGCCGCTTTTTTCAGGATGAAACTGCACGCCGTATATATTTGCTTTCTGCACTGCTGCAGTAAGGCGAAGGCCGTAGTCCGTATAGGCCACTTTGGCCTGGCGGTCAGTGACATTAGCATAGAAAGAATGCGCAAAGTAAAAATGTTTTTCTTTTCCCAGCTCAGCAAATAAATCCATATCTTCAGGCAGCTTCACCTGATTCCAGCCCATGTGCGGAATTGTTCTTCCAGCGGGGATAGGAATAACGTCGCCGGAGACTAATCCGAGGCCATTATGCTGGCCAAACTCGCTGCTGCGGTCAAAAAGCATCTGGTAGCCGACACAAATACCTAATAGCGGCTTGCCGCTCAAAGCAATCTTTCTTATCAACTCGGAAAGAGCACTTAAAGCTCGGATTGCATAACCGAAGGCCGCGACGCCGGGCAAAACAATACCGGCAGCACCTTCGATTTCTTCCGGTTTATTGCTCAGCGCCACTTCACAGCCGATATATCGGAACGCGTTGCACACGCTCCTGACATTTCCCACATTGTAGTCAATAACTACTATCATAAATCAAATTAAACTGCATAAAAACCTGTTCGTCAAATGAGATAATCTGATAAAGCAATTAAGCACTTTGCAAAGTAGCACAGCTCATTCTACGCTTGGCCGGATAGTAACTCTGTTACGATTGAGGCTGCTTGCTGTTTGGATTTGGACTTTTTCAATTGTTTTAATAGACTTTCTTGCCGGTTAGTAAAGCAGACCGGCTGTTTCAAATCAAAGTCGGCGACGCCACAAATTTGAAGGATTTTCTCCATCAGACCTTCTATCCCAGTCCCAAACTTGGCGCTGATACGTGCTATTTTATTTAGATTTTGGAGCAATCTGGCAACGTCAAATGCAGACGGCAAATCACATTTGTTTAAGACCGTCAAAACTCTTTTATCGTCTATTTTTCCAAGTAGGTGCTCGTCAAGCTGGTCTGTGGTTTGGCTATTATCCAGAACGAGTAAGACCAAATCTGCTTGTTCTAAGATTTCGACGCTTTTTTGCTGGGCTATTTTTTCGATAGTATCTTTTGGAGTTGAGAGTTTTTCATCCAGTCCGGCTGTGTCTATGAACTCGATAGAGAGAGGTTCAATTCGACAGGTAGCGGAAACCCAGTCACGGGTTGTGCCTTTAATGTCGGTGACTATTGCTTTTTGCCGCCCGGCCAGATAGTTTAAAAGTGTGCTCTTGCCGGTGTTCGGCGGGCCTATTATGGCCGCTTTGCAGCCGGTAATTATCAGTTTTGCCGTTTGGCTGTCTGTAAGTATCTGCTTTGCCTGGGCAGCGATTTGGTCAAGAGATATGGTGTTTATGCTCTTAAGCCATTCCTCTGCTTTTTTACTTAGTCCGGCCTCGACCTGATTCGCGATTATCTTTGTGCCCTGGATTGTCTTGGCCTTTAGCTGAGCTAATTTTGCTTCGAGTTCAATTGTATTTATGGGTTTTTGTGCGGCGAGCATTTTAGCAAGAAGCTCTTCAGCGGTTATGAGCTTAGCGCCGCAGCGCTGCAGCAGTTGCATTATCATTTCTACGATGAGCGGATTGCCGTGACAATGTATGGCGAAGCTGCTGGCTGCCTCGCAGCCGATTGTCACCTGGTCAATAGGCTTGGCGCCATCGTTGATTGTGCCTAACAGGATTTTGCCGGTCTTTAATTCTGGTGTTTTTGTCCCCGTGGGAGTGAATATTTTTTTGATGATAGTTTCGGCTGCATCGCCTAAAAGCTGGATTGTTGCTATTGCACCGGTCCCTTTGCCGGTCATTACTGCTGCGAATGTTTTCATTAGATTGACTTGATGGTAATTTGCAAAACTTGTATATTGCTTAGCCAAACCATCTCAGTAGGCCAGATTCGCGCCAAAATCGGGGATTTGGCCTTCTTTAACCAGGGCTGTCCAATCCTTCAAACTAGCATGACCCATTTCCCAAAAGTTAGCACAAAGTTGAAAGTATTGTATGACAACTTCTCTTTCGTTTTTTTCCAATAATTCTTTCGCGAGTGCCATATTTGGTCCGAACGAGTTGAGTTGCGGTGAGCCGGGTGTTTTGCCAGCCTTGATCAAATACTCTTTTGCTTTTTCAACATTGCCCGACTTTAAGGCAATTCTACCGAGGACCACGTTGCCGTGATGAATAGCGTTTCCATAATTCCAATCATTCTTGTACTGGGCTGCCTGAGCAAGCAACCTATTTGCATAAGTCTCCGCCTTTTCTATTTCGTCAGCTTCAAATGCCACCTTTACAAGGTCTGCAAGCTTATAGAATTTTTCTCTCTCGGATGTGGTTACACTTAGCGATTTTTCGAATTGTTTTAGGGATTTCGCTGCCGCAACTGTTTTTGACTCGGCGGGTACATAATGCGCATCGAGGGCATAAAGGTGACCAAGTCGTTGCGACCATTCAGGATTTTCCGGCTCAAGCGCTTGCGCCTTTTTGAGAAGTTCTTCAGCTATGTCCCTGTCGTGAATGAGAAAGAAGTTGGACGCGTTACCTATTACAGCCGTGTTTTTATTGTGTTTGTCAACCTGCTCAAGCCATAGCTTTTTGGCTTCATAGTATTCTTCCTTGTCCAGTATAGGATCGAGCTCTGCTTCAGGTTTACCTGCAATTTCAGTGTCAGGACGGTTTTGAATAAGCCACAATATATGCTTTTGACGTGCCTTACGTGCAGGTTCTGAAGAAAATCTATTCTGCAAGTACCAACCTAGCACACTTGTCCTCGATATAATATCTTCGGGGTTTGCCTCAAGCTTTTCTTCGAGTTTTTTGACTTCTTGGCTGGAAAGCTTGCGCCCTTGCATAGCAAGCATTGTAGCATCAAGTTGTTCTTTCTTTACATCATCTGAGTAACTTGCTCTTGTTTGTTCTGGTACTTCCTTACTTGTAGAGGGTTCCTGCTTTTTGCATGATATAGAGCTGAGCGTGGCCAAACACAGTAGCGCGCCCCCCGCACCTATCATTACCAGTTTATCGCGCATGTATATCTCCTTTATTAAAATAAATTTTCAATGAAATACTGTGTCAAGTTTATGCTGGATGATTTACCACATAAATATACTTATTTCTTCTGATCCTTGCAAGAACTATGGTGCCTTTTGCTCGACATATTTTTGGTAGGCAAGGACTATGCCTTTTACGACAAGATGGGGTACGTAATTATCTATGAAATCGCAGTCGTCCTTTATGATTTCGGCGCCGGAGCCGGTAATTACTGTTTGCGGCCATCTGCCGATTTTCTCTGCGTAGCGTCTAATTATCTCCTCCAGTGCCCCGATAATGGAATAATATAGTCCACAATTTATGGCCTCGGCTGTATTTTTGCCGTAGGGTCCTTTCGGCTTAGTGACAGTGATTTGTGGTAGTTGAGCGGTATTTTCTTTCAGGGCCTTTGCGCTGATTTCAAAGCCGGGGCAGATGACGCCGCCTTGAAAGACGCCGTGTTCATCGACTAAATCTATGGTGACAGCGGTGCCGAAATCAGCGACAACCACGGCATCTTCGACAACGGCGTATGCCGCTGCTGCTGAAACTAATCTATCTGTGCCGACCTTGTCGGGTTCATCCACCCAAAGAGGCATGGGCAAAGGTATATCCTTACCGACTATGTAAATCCTTTCGCCAAGGCTGTTCCTCACTATGTTTGTAATAAGTTCGGTCCAGATGGGCTTGACGCTGCTTATGACAATTACGCCATCGCGTTTTTTTTCTTTTGAGCTTTCGAGAATAGGGACTTTTTGCCAGGCTGATTCAAGGCAGCTCGTCAATTCCGCTGTTGAGTTGCCGGATATAGATTTAATAAACTGCTCCTGGCCATCGAGAAAAAGCCCGATAGCGATATTCGTATTACCAATATCTATCGCGATTATGTTCATAATTCGTCATTCGCCGTGCGTAGTGCGTATAGCTTGTGGCGCATATGCGGCTGGTACTCATTATGCTCTCGTACATGTTTACTGAAGCAGTGATTTAATAACACACAAAAAACTCTCCGCAACTTGGATGGCCCTTTCTGCATCCTGTGGCGATACGTGGACCGTAACTCCATAGTCCCCCACGTTTCGCAACTCGAAGAGCCAGTTTAAATCCCTACCCTGCTGCTTATCCAGCTTCCCGCTCTTGACAAACCGCTGATGTACTGAAGCAATGACCCCGCTATGCCTACCGAATTCAAGACCCTCATTAAGCAACGCAGCGGTTGCAGCATAAAACGCCGCATAATACGCGCGCGAAGCGGCAAAGTCATAGAAACCACTCTCCGCCAGTTCTTTGGCAGCTTGAATAGATTTATCCGCTCGCTCAAGATTGGCGTCTATCTCTTGCTTATATTCCGGCTTCACAGTAATATCCCTTCACGCTTGGCGTTTCGGTAAAGCTGAATGCTACCGGCTTCAAATTCATCAAACGGAGCTGGCTTAGCTGAAATGAGCCTATCTGTGTCAAGCTGAATCGGATAGAGAAGGTCTATAATTATTCGCAACTCCTGAAAGTAATCAAATGGCTTACTAAGTAAAACGAGTAAGTCAATGTCACTATCTAAGCTGGCTTGGTCGCGCGCAATAGAACCGTACAAAACTAGACCTTTGAATCTTGAGCCATAATAATCTTCAAGAGCAGCTTGACACTTTTGCACTATTTCTTTTATTGACATCTGAAACACTATGCTTACTTTGCTTGCAGCGTGTTTACCAATATTAATTTGAGAAAAAATCTATCTTAACTATCGCAGATTGTCAAATCCAAAATCCGCTAAGTAGGAAATGCAGGTTCTTTGATTTTTTTCCATAAAAATTCAACAAGATCTTTTATTCCTTCTCCGGTTGCTGCCGAGATTGGGTGAATCGTTTTATTTAGCTTCTTCTTGAGGCCTTTTACTGCTTTGCCGTCCGAGTCGAGGTCGATTTTATTGGCAACAATGATTTCTTGTTTCTCGGCAAGTTTCCGGCTGTACTGCTTCAGCTCACCACGGATTGTATGGTAGTTTTCAGCCGGGTCTGAGCCGTCGATCGGCTTTATATCGAGGATGTGCACTAAAATTTTTGTTCTTTCTATATGTCTTAAAAATTCGTGCCCCAGTCCTGCTCCGTGATGAGCACCCTCGATTAGGCCTGGGATGTCAGCCATAACAAATCGGCGGAAGTCACTTAGTTCCACAATGCCGAGTACAGGCTCAGTCGTAGTGAAGGGATAAGCAGCAATCTTTGGCCTTGCTGCTGAACAGCGGGAGATGAGAGTGCTTTTGCCTGCATTGGGCATACCGACTAATCCGACATCTGCAATGAGCTTTAATTCGAGCCTTATATTTCTTTCCTGTCCTTTTTTGCCGGGTTCAGCATACCTGGGAGCTTGATTGACTGGAGTGGCAAAAGCCTTATTGCCTTTTCCGCCTTTTCCGCCACGACAGACGCACACTTTCATACCAACCTCATTGAGGTCTTTCAATAACAGGTCCAAGTTGGTATCGTAGATTAGCGTGCCTGGCGGGACAGGGATTACTAAGTCTCTGCCATCTGCCCCATGCTTGTTGCTTCCTGAGCCGGGCCGACCATTTTCAGCACGCCAATGATGTTTGCCAGCGAAATCCAAAAGCGTATCGAGATTTTCAACAGCTTCAAAATAGACATCGCCTCCTTTTCCGCCGTCACCGCCATCGGGGCCGCCTTTGGGGACGAACTTTTCGCGCCGGAAGCTCACGCAGCCGTCGCCGCCATCACCTGCCTTGACCCAGATTTGTGCTTCGTCAATAAACATAATTCGTACTGCGTATTGCGTATATCGTACTGCGTCTATATAAAAAAAGGATGGCGTAAAACCATCCTTTTTTATTAATTGTTTTGTTTTTTCTCAGACTACATGAACCTTTCGGCCTTGGAAGCGGATTGTTCCATCAGCGGTGGCGAATAGTGTATAATCTTTGCCCATCCCGACATTGTAGCCGGGGAAGAATTTTGTTCCGCATTGCCGAACGATAATTGAGCCAGCTTTTATAGCCTGGCCGCCGAACAGCTTTACACCTCTATATTGGGCGTTGCTGTCTCTGCCGTTCCTGGTAGAACCTTGTCCTTTTTTATGCGCCATAGTTCATTACCTCTGTTTTAGTATAAGCTTGAAATAAGCAATTTAGCAACATTATATTTTAACGCCCCTTTTCCATCTTGTCCAGAAAAATTTTTAAGTTTGTTCAGGCATATCAGGCATTCACTTGCTGTTTAATGGAAACCGACTTGCTATTTGCCGGTACTTTTAGTATCTTAACGTTATGGATGCCCAGCGCCGGCAATTTGGTTCCAAAGTTACCCCCGTTTCTGTCTTTGACAGAAGACACGGGCTGGTAATTGGCCGATTGTATGGGCTTTTAGCTGTCCGCGCTTACAGTGTTATCATACTCGGTGCGCTATTTTGCACACTATCAGTAAAATTCTTTCATTCCTGGCGTTACAGCCTGGTCAACGAATACCTGGGCTGGATACTTGCCGACATCTCCGTACTGCTTGGAATTGAGATTATCCTGGCGTTGGTCTGTTTTCGCTGGCCTCACAGATGGGTCATCCGGGCAGCTATCATTTTTGCCGCTATTATATGCACCTGGTCGGTTATGAACGCCGGCTGGCTGATAAGAACAGGCACACAAATCCTGCCGGCAGAGCTTTTGCCGCTAATCCGTGATCCGGTAAACATATCGTGGATTGTCAGCGTCAATTTGATAAAAATGCCCAAGGCAGCCGTTGTCCTGCTTGGGCCCAGCGCTATTGCTCTTGCCTTTTTCTTCTCCGTTTTGGCAAAGCCGATGCAGCCAAATTACAATCGCAGACTCTTTATTAGCAGAATCATTATTTCTTTTATTATTATTGTCATATCCATTTCGGCCCGTGCTGCGGTGGTTAGGCAAGGTTCACCGCAGATAGCTTCTGCCGGGTTACACTATAATTGCCAATTAAGGGCCATAATGAGTTTTGTTTGGCCCGATTCCGGTGGGCTGGCTAGAGCCGATTTCGCCAAAGCTAAGCGAAAAATACCCACTTTTGACCAGATAGCCCTTACGCTCAAACCTCAACAAATAAACCACAATATAGTTATAGTCATCCTTGAGGGAATTCAATATGATTACACTTCACTGAGTAATAGAGGAGATAACCTAACGCCTTACCTTGCCGACTTAGCTGAGCAGGGTGTTGAATTTGTAAACGCTCGTTCGACAGCAAGCCATACCACAAAGGCACTGTTTGCACTTCTTACTGGCCGATTTCCTTCGCTCTCCCAGGATATTGCCGAGGCTGTTCCTGTCGAGAAGCCCTATGCCAGCATAGCTACGATTGTTAGCGGCCAATTGGATTTTAGGACGGCATTTTTTCAATCGGCCAAGGGCAACTTCGAATCTCGCCCTGGACTGATCTATAACCTGGGCTTCGATAAATTCTGGGCCAGAGATGACGCCAATGACCCTGACAGCTTTCTTGGCTATCTCGCCTGTGATGAGTTTTCAATGTTAAAACCGATTACCGAATGGATAAAAGCTGACGACAAGCCCTTTTTGCTGACGATTCTTTGCTCGGTTACCCATGACCCTTATGAAGTTCCCGAGTGGTTTTCTGAGCCGGCCGAGGAGCTGCTGGAGCGCTATCAGCAGGCGGTTTTTTACACTGACAAGTTTTTGGCTGCACTCGACGTGGAGTTGGCCAGTCTTAGTATTGCTGATAAGACAATTCTTTGTGTTCTCGGCGACCATGGTGAAGCATTCGGCGAACACGGTCTGCTCGGTCATGAGCGAATAGCTTTTGATGAGGTTTTACGCATACCCTGGATTATACGGGCTCCGTTTTTAGTAGAACCAGGCGCAAAGGTTTCTCAACCAGTTAGCTCCATTGACTTGACGCCGACTTTACTGAGTTTGTTAGGATTTGATACAAGTGGCATCGATTTTGATGGCGTCAATGTGCTGGCATACGTGCCGGAGGGCCGTAAGGTGTACTTCTCTGGTTGGATGCAGCAAGGGCCCGCAGGTTTTGTAAGCGGAGACCACAAGTTCATATACGCTCCCGCGAACAAAAGTGTCTGCCTCTATGATCTGGGTACCGACCCACTTGAATCAGTTAGGATAGAGCTGCCGCAGCAACAAGCTAAGAAAATCGCCGACGAGATTATTGCGTGGCGAAAGAACAGCATCTTTCGAATCCATCAGCAGCGAACCGGCAAAAAATTACTCTACGATTCCTGGCTTTGTAGCTGGACCGGGCGGGTTTCCTCAGCCAAGTATCAAGACTGAAGTTAAAAGTGCCCCAAATTGACGATGGATTCGGCAAGCTCACCACAAGTTTCCGATTGACGAATGGTGATTGAAAAATATAAATCGCAAATCGAAATTCGAAAATCGAAAATCTTTTTCCTGATTTGTTCATTTTGTTCATACCGATGTTGTTTTTTGTGAACATCCTACAAATTTCTTTGCTATTTAACAACTTAGGGTGCATCGATATGTAAAAATGGGGCAATTGGGCACAATTGGTGTTGATAAAAAACAACATAATGTTAAAATGCAGAACATCTCATTCTTGAAGCTAAAACGGTGTATATCAACGTAACTGATTTTGCTGTAACCTGTTAGTGGAACAAAAAGATGTCATTTATTTTTGTCTTTCATTGTTGGCACATTTTTTGCGTATAAATTTTCGTTAACTTTTAGAAAACGATATTGGGCGGAACATCCTAAAAACATCGAAGGAGGAGAGATGGGTCCGCCCGATTTTGGAAGAATACAAAATCGGCATTGCCGGTTTTCCGCAGGACGCCTTACGGCGGAAAACCCTGCAAAGTTGGTTTTGTTTATAAGATGTGGAGTCGTCCGGAGGAGGGCGACTCCATATTTTTTTGCGCAAAAAGCGTCTGCTGTAGATGCAAAAACACTCGCTATAACCTCCATGAAAAATATGGCCGCACTTAGATCGGAGGAAAATAAGAAAAAACTTGCTTTTGTTAGTTCGTTATGGTAGTATTTTTTTCGGTCTGGAGAAGATAGCACAAGATTAACAAACAGTGAGGAAAGACTCTAGCCAATTTGCGATTTCCGATTGCCAATTGAAAAATCGAAAATTTTTAGGTGCCAGGAAGTTAGGGAGGTACACAAATGCTATTAAGAAAAGCAAAACTCACTTGGATCCCCGCGAAGCGGGGTCCCTCGCCAGTATGTCCAAAAACAGGTAAATATATCAAGCGAAACGGCAAATTTTGCTTCTTTATGTGGCTGTTTCCTGTCGCAGGATTGTTGTCGCTGATCTGGTTTCTGATTCGTGTGGTCCCTAAGCCCTCCCGAGCGACATATCCTTGCCAGCGGGTAGCAGCGCCGCTGGCCAGCGGCTTTATCGTTTGGTTAGCTGGGCTGGTCGGCTCAACCTTAGCATACCGCAAAGCCAAGAGACTTGTCCATCAATCGCGATACGTTCTGGCAGGTATCTGCGTTGCGGTGAGCGTTATGGCTGTATGGTGGTCTATTAACGTAACTGCAGAAGCGCCGGCAGAAGCCGTATTTATACCTTCTGACTCGCCCAATAGCCCCATTGGCGTGGCAAAAGGGATTTATCCCGGACGTGTGGTATGGGTCCACGACCCTGGCGCAACCAATTGGGATGGCTCAACAGGCGACTGGTGGGATGACGCCTACACCGATCAAGATGTCGTTGATTATATGGTGTCAAAATCCATCCAGACCCTGACGGGGGAACCAAACGACATGGGTGCCTGGGATGCGCTCTTTAGACACTTCAATCAGGTCAAAGGTTTTGGCGATGTTGGTTACCAGCAGGGAGAAAGAATAGCCATCAAGATTAACATGAACCAGGACCGCACCGCAGCTACTTGGGGCAAAGGTGCAGGTATGCCCAGCCCACATGTCATCTACTCGGTCTTGAACCAGCTTATAAATGTGGTAGGTGTACCCGGCTCGGCAATTACCATTTACGATGCCGCGCGATTTATTGGCGACCCGATTTACAACAAGGTCAGAAGTAATCCTGACCCGAATTTTCAGGCCGTGACGTTTGTGGTGGACCCAGACAGAGCAAGCCGTGGACGTATTGCGGCAACTCGCGACCTGAATAATCCAATCCATTTCGGTAATCCGAGCGTGCAGAATAATAGAAATGTCAACATACCTCTATGTGTTACCCAGGCGAAGTACCTGATCAATATGGCGCTGCTGCGACCTCATACTCGCGGCGGTGTCACATTGTGCGCAAAGAACCACTTTGGTTCGGTGTATTTCCCGTCCAGCGGTGACTGGACGCCGTCGCCACTGCACAATTACATGGGAAGAGACATCGGCCTGAACATATATAACTGCCTGGTTGACTTAATTGGGCACAGTCGTCTGGGCGCAAAAACGATGCTATATATGATTGACGGACTGTATCCAGCGAGAACTCAAGAAACCACTGTGATAAAGTGGGAATCTTTCGGCGATGACTGGTGCTCCAGCATGTTTGTCTCGCAGGACCCGGTGGCTATTGATTCTGTGGGGTTGGACTTTTTAAGAAACGAGCCAAGAGCTACTGATGTGAGTGGCAATCCGGACAACTACATGCACGAGGCAGCGCTGGCAGATAATCCTCCCTCACGGACGTTTTATGATCCGGAAGGTGACGGGACGCGGCTGGAAAGTCTGGGCGTCCACGAGCACTGGAACAATCCTGTGGAGAAGAAATATTCTCGCAATTTAGGTACCGGCAATGGCATCGAGCTGGTGACACCATCGTTTACCAGCCCAGATGGACCGGTAGAGAATGTAACTGCCGGCAAGAGATACGATTATATTCGGCATGCTATAAGTGATGCCAACCAAGGTGACGAAATAATAGTCGGTCCGGGGGTCTATTACGAAAACATCAATTTCAGCGGTAAGAACCTAAGAGTCAGTTCAATAAACCCTAATGACCCCAATATCGTGGCATCAACCGTTATCTGCGGCAGCAATCAGGCGGTGACATTTTCCAGCGGTGAAGATGCAAACTGTGTGCTTGCAGGGCTAACCATTACCGGCGCAAAGAACGGCATCTACTGCTCCAGGGCATCTCCTACCATTATTAACTGCAAAATTGTAGCAAATCAGGATTCTGGTGTTAAGCTGTGGAGCGAGAGTAATCCCACCCTTGTTAACTGCATCATTAGTGGCAACAGCAAGGCTGGTATTGAGCTGTGGATAGATCGGACCGGACGCTTTCCGAAGTATAGCTATGCCACAATCACTAACTGCACTATTGTTGGAAACTTACAACGTGGCATTTTGGAAGGAAAGCCTACAGTCACCAATTCTATTATATATAATAATGGCACTGCTCAAATAGATAGTTTCTATGTCACAGTAACCTACTGTAACGTTCAGGGCTCTTGGCCGGGTACCGGCAATATTGATGCTGATCCGCTGTTTGTGGTGCCAGGGTACTGGGATCAAAACAACACGCCTGCAGATCTCAATGATGATTTCTGGGTAGATGGCGATTATCATCTGCGGCCGGACTCGCCTTGTGTTAATGCTGGTGATCCGAGCTTCACTACTGAGGTTGTTAAAACCGATATTGACGGCCAGCCGAGGATAATGGCTGGCCGAGTGGATATAGGTTGTGACGAGGTTGATTAAATTGACTATTTATTATTTTCAATTTATTATTTTTCCATTTGTAAACTTTCGCACTTTTGCTAAGCATTTAAGCTGCCGCAGCTAATGCTTGTATTAAAAATTCGAAATTTTTGTTATGTACGAACCTTTTACCGAACATAAATTTAATTCTATCCTGCCAAAGCACG
>Ga0315312_1000930_pt1 | contig 26766 bp, 29 predicted proteins | sample TDP7_MG_FD_203629 | JGI IMG/M metagenome (GOLD analysis project Ga0315312, IMG submission 203629) | Freshwater sediment microbial communities from Lake Towuti, South Sulawesi, Indonesia - TDP7 | ecosystem: Environmental > Aquatic > Freshwater > Lake > Sediment | place: Indonesia: South Sulawesi... | reverse complement strand
CTCATCTGCAATGGCCATCGTTCAACTCAGACAGGACCGAGGTCATTGAACGCGCCAGGAGGAAAGATGTCAAGGCGATCGTGAACGTCGGGTATGACTTGGCGGCCTGTAAGCATGCCATTGACATTGCGAAGCAACACGAAGGCGTGTTCGCAGCAATCGGGATTCACCCACATAGTGCCAACTCCTTTACCGAGAGTACAGCAGGGACTCTGTCCGATCTAGCCAGAGAAGACAAGGTTGTTGCGATCGGTGAGATAGGCCTAGACTTCTATCGCAATCTATCGCCGAGAGATCAGCAGAGGAAAGCGTTCGAGCGGCAACTGGCTTTAGCCAAAGATCTTTCACTGCCCGCCGTCATTCATCAAAGGAGTGGAGAACAGGAGACACTTGAGGTTCTTCGTGGGTTCTCTGGCAAGGGGGTTCTGGTACATTGTTGGTCCGGAAGTATGGACATGGCATTGCAATATGTACAGCTCGGGTGCATGATCTCCTTGGCAGGACCGGTAACCTTTCCAAACGCTCGGCGCCTGCACGAAGTCGCAAAGGTCATTCCTACACGAAATCTTGTTCTTGAAACCGATTGTCCTTGGCTGGCCCCGCACCCACATAGAGGACAACGAAACGAGCCGGCTTTCCTAGTTCCGATAGCTGACGTTGTCGCCCAACTGAAAGGAGTCGACACGCGGACCATAGCCGATGTAACAACAGAAAATGCGAAGCGATTCTTTTCAATTTTGAAGTGACTATGAGCAGCGCTCGCCTCCCTCATGCAAGAGGTCAATGGGTAAGGCCTAGTTGCCAGAGGTAGAAGGCACTCACATCAGCGTTGTTGGCCTTTGAGTCCTGTTGATCTGAGCGGCTTGGTTCGTGGCCGAAGATTCGTTCGGCTGTTCGATCTGCTCTTTGACCATGTTTATGATGCTTCTGACTGTGTCACTGACAGTTGGATCCTGTCTGCGATCGCGTAGAGATTCTAGAAAGTCCCAATGTGTCCTTGGCAGACTGAGACTTCGGCTCTGGTATCTTGGCCTGGGCGATGTGTACGTCGGTGGTCTGCCCACCCTTTTGTCTGTTCTCAACATCCCTTCCATTACGGTCACCTCCGGACCTCACCGGACTTATCTGGAATGAAATCAGCTTTCGACACTGCTTGCGTTTCGAGAGGGCCTCGGAAGAGCCTTCTCAGGCTCAGACAACCATGTTCGGAAACTTGGCTCGCTATCGCTTATGAGAGCAGTTGACAGAAACATGTGAACAGATTACAGCTCTACGAAGCTTCTCTTACCCGTGGTCCGAGTTACGTGCTCAAGCATCGTCTATGAGGCTTATGTAATTAGACGGTGATCCGTGATAGCGAATAGGCAGAAAAGAAGAGGGAGGTGGCTATCGCCTTGTTGGTCGTTGGAGTCTTAGGACTATCGTCCCCTTCTTCTGCAGATATAGCAGTACAGCGACCACGACGATGCCCACGATGAGACAGTATGCTAGGACCCTCGTCAGAGCAAGGGCTTGGGTAAGGTTCTCATTCTCTGTAATCAGCCTTTGGTGCTCTTCGCTTAGTCGGGTGTAGCGTGTAGTCAGCGCGGAGTATTCTGATGAAAGCTTGTTGTGGTCCGAGGTCAGCTTGTCGTAATCGGCCTTAAGCTGAATGTACTCCGGTGTGGTGGCTAGAACATACGTGAGTGGGCCGGCTTCCTTGTCAACCGTGTCCGCGTAGCTCCTCCAGCCGTAGTAGACAGGGTACCATCCCCACCAGTAGCGAGTGGCGTTGTACCACCACCAGTAAGGGTACCCATAGTAGTAGGAATAGGTGTAACTGTAGGTTCTGATAGTCTCTGAGGCCACCGCCATTAAGAAACTTCGCGGCGCATCAGTCGGAATGGTGTACGCGGCGCTCTTTTGGAAAGAGTTTCCGGAAACCACGCTAACCTGCTTTGCGATCGAAGTGCTGCCGATAGACCTAGGATCTCCAGAAGCAGAGTATACGAAAAACTCGACCGACAGGTCTTGGACCTCGCAGTCCTTCTTTGCGGTTGCAGTTATAGAAGTGGTGATTGCTTCTCCCGGCTTTCCATTGGCAGGATAGGCAACGTCAACATCAAAATATACCAGTGAAAATCTCCTTTGGTCAGGAGCTGCGCTTACGGACGCAGCGTTTGCCAAGAACACACCTAACACGAGTAGGCTAACTATCAGTGACAGCCTCTTCAACAGACTCACCGATATGAACCAGTTTTTCGTTCTATATGGGGGTTTCTCCAAATTCTGCCAGAAAGCTGTCAGACATGCCCTTGGGTCGATTCGTCGGGCAGTTTCTCGGGCTATCTCGTTAGCCTATGACCTTCTTGAAGACGCGCAGGAAGTTGCCTCCAAGTATCTTCAGAATATCGTCTTCCTTGTAGCCCCGTTTCACGAGTCCCTCTGTGAAGTAGGGCATCTTGGTTACGTTCTCTAGTCCCTTGGGAGTGGTTTCGATGCCATCGAAGTCTGAGCCTAAGCCCACATAGTCGACCCCAACGAGCTTGACTATGTGATCCACATGGTCAAGGACTCTCTCCAAACTTGCGTTATCTTTCTTCTCGTCTACGAACGCTGGTGCAAAGTTCATTCCCATGACGCCTCCGTTGTCTGCCAAGAGCTTGATCATCTCATCTGTAAGGTTTCGCCGGTGATTGCATATGGCACGGCAGTTCGAGTGAGACGCGATTATTGGGTTCTTGGTGGTTTGTATTACGTCAAAGAACCCGGCATCGCTCAAATGTGAGACATCCACCACCATGCCGATTCTGTTCATCTCGCCTACAAGTTCAACACCGAAGTTGGTCAGGCCACCCTTCGTTCGACCTTCTGCCGCTCCGTCTGCGATTTGGTTTCTCTCGTTCCAGGTCAATGTGATTGCCCTGACGCCCAACTTATGCAGCATTCTGAGGATGCCTAGGTCCGCTTCGACAGCTTCTCCTCCTTCGATCGAGAGCATGGCGGCTATCTTCGCGCTTCTTTCGGCCTCGTAGACATCGCTGACCTTGGTGAATGGCATCATCTTGTCCTTGTGGGTGTCGAGCATCTGATAGAACCTGTCGGCCAGTTGCATGACTCGGTGAAGCGCTCTCTCTATCTTGTATTCGGGCTGGATGTATGCGGCAAAGACTTGCAGGTCAACTCCGCTTTCTATGAGGCGCGGTAGGTCGACATGTCCCTTCTCCGATCGTTCTGCGAAGTTTCGCGGCGTTGGAAGTTTCACAGGTCTAGCAGGTGGAACCATTATGTCGAGTAATGTGTCGATGTGTGCATCTACCACGGTGGCACGTCTATGCAGCTGGAGAATTGTTTCATTCATATCTCGTTTCAACCTTGTTGTGAAGGGAACTGTATAGTGATCCTCGGCCACGATTTATTACTTGTCTAGAGAAGGAGGATGTGCTTGAAGATTCAAAGAGACCATATATCGGTCTGATGATTCGTAGTGAGCTGTGGCGAGTTGAGATGCGGATAGTTGATCTGAGAAGTGACACGGTCACGCTTCCCACTGAGGAGATGTTAGAGGCGATCAGGACCGCTGAGCTTGGTGACGATGTATATGGCGAGGATCCCACGGTTAACCGGCTGGAGGAGCTTGCAGCCAAGAAGATGGGCAAGGACGCCGCTTTGCTGACGACAAGCGGAACGCAGGCAAACCTCGTGAGCGTGATGAGTCAAACGAAGAGAGGAGACGAGGTCATTTTGGAGGCAGAGGCCCACATGTACTACTACGAGGTTGGCGCCTTCTCAGCTCTGGGCGGACTGATTCCACGCCTCGTGAAAGGGCATATGGGAGTAACATCTCCGAAAGATATTGAGGAGGTTCTGAGGCCTCCCAACATTCACTTTCCTCCTACGAGTCTGATTTGTATCGAGAACACTCACAACCGCGCCGGCGGCACAATATGGTCACCTTCTCAGATCAAAGCAGTCTCCGAGCTTGCCAAGAGCCGAGGCCTAAGAGTGCACATGGACGGCGCAAGGATATTCAACGCAGCCGTTGCGCTAGGGCTTGACGTACGAGAGTTCACACGACACGTTGACACATTGATGTTCTGCCTCTCCAAAGGCCTGAGCGCACCCATAGGGTCACTAGTAGTTGGAGAGCGCGAATTCGTAGACCGCGCAAGGAAATACCGGAAGATGCTGGGTGGAGGCATGAGGCAAGCCGGAGTAATCGCAGCGCCTGGAATAATCGCAATCGAGAAGATGGTCGAACGCCTCAAAGATGATCATGCCAATGCCCAAATGCTCGCTGCAGGTTTATCAAAGATCGAGGGGATCGCTGTTGATCTGCCGCGGGTTCAGACGAACATAATCCTCTACGACGTAAGCGGACTCGGAGTCGACGGAAGGAGCTGGGTTGCCGAACTCAATAAACGTGGAGTCAAGGCCGGCGCACAGGAATTAGGACGGGTGAGGATGGTCACGCATAGGGGTATCGAGAAGGAAGATGTGGAACGCGCATTGGAAGTGGCGGAAGAGGCGGCTAGGGAAATCCGAAGCAGAAGATAGTTTACAGAGGACGCATCATTAGCTTGTCCGTTGACTGGTAGATGCTATATCTCAGTTCGATAGTGAACTATGTGAGGCAAAGTTATGTTCGTCAAGAGGATTGACGGGAGGGGCTACGTCTTTCGATTGTACTGGGACGCGGCTGCGCCCGGATCTCATTACTGGATAGTTGTTGAAGCGACACCTGAGCCGGAGGCAACCCCATTTCCATCCGAGCCGATACCCGAGGAGGTTGTCAGCAAGGTTCATCGTCTTCTTGAGAAATGGTCGGGGTTTCCGAACGTGCCGGCTCCAGAGTATCAGGAAGAGAGGAAGATCGTGCGGTTCAGGGTTCGTTTGGCCCGTGCGCCCGACGGCACGCGCCCTCGTAAAGCTTCTGATTGGATGAAGGTTTTGGAGAGAGCGATTCAAGTCGAGCTATAGAACAAGGCCTCCCTCATCATTTGGAGATCGCCTGATCTAATCGTTGCTTCTTTACGGGTTCGCATAGCGTGACGGCAACGTTTCGACAATATGTCAAACGATAAGTACTCGAATTGTCACGTGAAATGCATGGAGCTGTGTTTCAGATGAGGTTTGTTGTTGGGATGCTGAGCCATGAGACGAACATGTTCAGCTCGGTTAAGACAGAACTTCGCCACTTTCAAGAACGCTCCCTCTTCTATGGCGAGGAGATGTTCAAGGAGTTCAAGGGCACTAAGACATCCATAGGAGGCGCCATGGATGCAGCGGCAGCGAACAACATTGAGCTGATTCCGACGGTTGCCGCGAATGCGATGCCCTCAGGAATTGTGACCGCGGACACGTATCGCTTTCTGAAGGAAAGGATCTTGGGCGATGTCAAGAAAGCCGGAAAGGTTGACGGGGTCGTTGCTTTGCTTCATGGGTCCATGGTGGCGGAAGGGGTGGGGAACGCTGAAGGAGACCTTTTGCATGCCGTTCGACAGGTTGTTGGGCCGAGAGTCCCCATTGCCTGTACGCTAGATCTTCATGCAACCATAACGAACTTGTTGGTGGAATCTTGCGACTTGCTTTTCGGCCATAACACAAATCCTCACGTTGATTCTTACGAGCGGGCGGTCGAGGCATGTGAAGCCGCCGTTGCAATGGCTAGGGGAAAGATCAAACCTGTGAAGGCCTTGCGTAAGCCTCCCATGATGCCGCCGACGATCAACATGAGAACGACCGAAGGTCCCATGGTAAAGATCTTCGAGAGAGCATATGCCATGGAGCGGAACCCAACTGTCATCAACGTCAATGTGGCCGGAGGCTTCCCATTTGCAGATACTGCGGAATCAGGATTCAGCGTGGTAGTCATAACGAATAATGATCAAGGTTTGGCTGAGAGATATGCGCAGGAACTTTCAGATTTCGCTTGGAGCCTTCGAAGAGAGTTCCTGAAACCACTAGCCCCTGTTCCTGAGGCTGTCAGGAAAGCCATTGAGGCGAAGGAAGGACCTGTGATTCTGGCAGATGTCGCGGACAACCCGGGCGGCGGAGGCTCAGGCGATGGAACAGTCGTGCTGAAGACTCTGATCGAAATGGGTGCGAAAGATGTTGGATTTGCGCTGATTAAGGATCCTGAGGCAGTAGCCAAAGCCATAGGAGCGGGTGTAGGAGCAACGATCTCCATGAAGGTTGGAGGAAAGACTGATAGCTTTCACGGACCGCCAGTTGAGGTTACTGGGCGAGTCAAGACGATCACGGACGGAGTATTCATCCATAAGGGTCCCATGGGAACCGGCTCGAAGGGCGAGATCGGTCGAAGTGCAGTCTTAGAGGTTGATGGCGTCGAGCTTATCGTGGCGGAACGAAAGATGGCGCCGAACGACCCTGAGATATTCAGGAGGCACGGCATCGAACCGACGGAGAAGAAGATTCTGGTTGTGAAGTCGAGAGGGCATTTCAGAGCGGCGTACGAGCCGTTTGCCAAAGAGATAATCGAGGTTGATGCACCCGGCGTAGCCAGTCCCAACCTGAAGCAATTTCCCTACAGACACGTAAGGAGGCCAATCTTCCCGCTAGACGACATCTAGTGGGCTATCTTTTCACGATGAGACTGGATCTAGGCCCGACCGGCCTATCGCCCCTTCACTGGTGAGTGTAGACCCTGTCTGAGGAAATCTTTCGCAAGCCTCAGCAACGCTGTTTCCAGCCGGACGAGGTCCGTCTTACTTCGCTTGGCACAGGATTTCAGGTCCTTTATCCCCAAGCTCTTCTGTGCCTGCCTGACCAACGGAGTAGGTTCAGGATCCGCTTTCGACCAAATCGCTCTCATATCTCTGAGGAAGATCGATGTGGTCGTCGGACCTAAGCCCTTTCCGAGCGCCATTATTCTGGCTTCCAAGTCTCTACTGTCAACGGCTAACTCATGAAGCCTGTTCAGGTTCCCACCGTACCTTTCCATTAGTTTCCCCGCGACACTCAATAGTTTGGTAGCTGTGCTGAAGTCGTAACGCGTGTACCCTCCCTCATCCAGAATCGACACAAGGCCATCCCAGCCCGTCTGTAGAATCCTCTCAGGAGAGAGAATTCTCCGCTTCTCAAAACATTTGTAGGTCTTCGTTGCGGAAGATTCTCTGATGGGTTTGCCATAGAGTATCGATGCTAGGAACCACTTGAACACCTCGCCCGGCCTTCCAGTTCTCAAATCTATGCCTAAGCGTTTGGAGTATGGCTCCCCGTAGCGCTCAACGAACTCTTTCAGTTTCAATCATCATCGACCTTGAAAGACGAACGAGTCATTGAAAATCGAACTCGTTAGGACGATGTGACCACCCGGCTCCTGCTTGGAGGCTGGCTGATTCCTCCTACTCGCATAGGTTCATTTAGAAGTTAGCCCAACCCATCTCCGTAAGACTGGTCTGATCTCGTATGAATCATGAAATTGTGCCGTTTAAGGTTCGAGATCTTGGTCTCGCCGACGCAGGCAGACTGAAGATTCAGTGGGCGGATACGCGCATGCCGGTTCTGAGAAAACTAAGAGAGAAGCATTCCGCCAAGAAACCTCTGAAGGGCCTTCGCATCTCGGGTTGCCTCCATATCACGAAAGAAACGGCGGTTCTCGTTGAGGCACTGAGAGAAGCTGGGGCGGAAACAGCTTGGTCCGGTTGCAATCCTCTCTCCACACAAGATGATGTCGCTGCTGCACTGGCTAAGGAAGGCGTGAGTGTCTATGGCTGGCGGGGCCTGTCCACCGAGGAATACTACTGGTGTATCGATCAAACGATCGAGTTCAAGCCTAACCTGACTCTCGATGATGGAGCAGATTTGACGATGAGGCTCCACGAGAAGGGTTCCGGTCAGCTGGGGGGAGTGATCGGAGGGACCGAGGAGACGACCACAGGAGTGCACCGTCTCAGAGCTATGCATGAGGCGGGGCAGCTCAGATATCCGATAATTGCTGTGAACGATGCTGAAACCAAGTGGGACTTTGACAATGTCTGGGGAACAGGTCAGTCATCGATTGATGGCATCATTAGAGCAACGAACGTTCTCATCGCAGGAAAGAACTTCGTAGTTGCGGGCTATGGGCACTGCGGACGAGGAGTAGCGATGAGGGCTACGGGACTTGGTGCCCGCGTCATCGTATGTGAAGTTGATCCCTTGAAGGCTCTAAAAGCCGCTATGGAAGGCTTCGAAGTCACCACCATGATGGAGGCTGCTAGGGTAGGAGACATATTCATCACTGCAACGGGATGCAAAGATGTCGTCACGAGCGATCATATGAAGGTGATGAAGGATGGAGCCATTCTCTGCAACACAGGGCACTTCAATGTCGAAGTGTCCGTCCAAGACTTGGAGCGCATAGCGGTCAAGAAGCGTGAGGTTAGGCCGAACAATGTTGAGTATACTCTTCGTGACGGTAGGAGGCTCTATCTCCTAGCTGAGGGTCGGCTGGTGAACTTGGCTGCTGCGGAGGGTCATCCTTCGGAGATTATGGATATGAGCTTCGCAAACCAGTTTCTGTCGCTATTGCATCTGGCTAAGGAGGGAAGGACGATGGGGCCGGGCGTATACAATGTGTCAAAGGAACAAGATCAAGAAGTGGCGAGGATGAAGCTGGAAACGATGGGGATTCAAGTCGATACGCTGACGTCCGAGCAGGAGAAATATCTGAGATCCTTCAAGGAAGGAACATGAATCTCAGTAGAGATCACTCGGGGGAAGCAAGCATCTAGTGATCCGATACGGTGTATGAATTGTCTATTTGGAGGGGCATCCAATTCGTTGGTAGAGGCGATAAGCAGATCCTTCGCTTCTACAACGACTTGCTAGGCTATGTTCTCAAGCAGATAGACGGCCTGAAGCGACTGGTCACCTACATTGCAGAGGAAGACTGGGAGCTGGCATCAAACGAGGCTACAATGATAGGAACATTCGAGTCCTTGGCAGACGACGCTAAGCAGAACGCTAGTTTGAAGCTCTGCAAGGGAGCCTTCTTTTCTGGGTTGAGCCAACATTTTCTTGAGTTGCTTGAAGGAATTGATGACATGGCTGACGCAGCAAAAGATGCTTCAACATCCGCTACTGAAATCAAACTTCACTCACCCGTCTTCCGTTCTCTTCTCAAGGACCAAGACTCGTTGTACGACATGATCAACGAGGTGGCTCAATCGGCTGAGGCCCTTGGAGTGGCGATCGAAGCCCTGAGTCTAGGATCAGATCCAGTTATCGATGGAATACTGGAAGTAAGGAAACATGAGAAGCTTGCCGACGGAGTAAAGGCCAAACTGGTAAAGCGCCTCTACTCTCAGAAATCTGACATTGATTTGTTGACGCTTCTGCAGATCAAGGAGTTCATCTCGCATCTTGATCTCATAGCTGACGCCGCCGAGGACTCAGCAGACATTTTGCTGGCCATAATCGCAAAGGCTGAGTGACCCGTGCAGCTTCTGATCCTTTTTTCTCTACTGTTTGCGCTTTTGGTATGTATTATTCTAGGAGCCAACAACGCGTCCGCCTGCATTGGAACGAGGGCTGGCATAATGTCTGTAGAGTATTTGGTCTTGGCAACGGTTGGAGGGCTAGGCGTCGTTCTTGGAGTGGTGATCGAGGGAGGAAAGCTCTCAAATGCTATCTATGGAGGTGTGCTGGCCGGCCCAAATGACAGGGCTACAGCCGTGCTTTTACTGGCGACCCTCGTCGTGATGTTGGTGGCTACAGTTCTGAACTTGCCGCTGTCTCTGACGCAAGCCATGGTTGGAGCGGCCCTTCCCATAGGATTTCTGTTGGAGATCGGAGTGAACTGGAGGTCTTCTGCCTTGGTTGCAGTCTCGTGGGTTGCGACGCCTCTGATTGCCGCTGCCTTTTCGATTGCGATCTACCATGTGACGAAACTCGCGAGCAGAAGAATCGGAAGTGTATTTCGACGTGCAAGAATGTACGCTACGATCACGCTTGGAGGATCCTTCTACACTGGATACGCTCTCGGAGCCAACGGAGTCGGACTGATCGACGGGATCTCAAGATCTACAATCGGTGCCCTGCCTTGGTTCTCGATTTTTTTGTCGGTGGCTGCTGTGGTTGGCGTCTATCTCTTCGGTTATGGAGTGGCAAGTACGGTTAGCGAAAGAATCTTGGCTCTGGCTGGCGCGGCTGCGCTTGCAGCTCAGCTTGGCGGAGCCTTGACAGTTCACCTCTTCACGCAACTTGGAGTTCCAGTTTCGATAATTCAGGCGACGATTGGAGGAATAGCTGGTATAGGACAAGCCAAAGACATTGCGATCATGAACAGGCGCATAGTGCTACGCATAGTACTGGGATGGGTCGTGGCCCCGCTTACCGGACTGGCGCTTGCATGGCTTCTTCTAACCTTAACATGAGTTGCAGTGAGCAAGCTAGGATCTGGGAGCCGTGACTTGCGCCATCTGATTTCTGAATGATCTGGACAGTCGTACGCCGTCTGTTTCGTATTTGAGCCCTAGGTACCGATACTCAGCTCGGCTGCGCTCGATGATCTTCTGCACCGACCTGATCAGAGGTTTGGTTTCTTCGTACAGCTTGATGATGTTCAGGAGATTTGTGGACTTCCAGTCAGAGTACATCAGGAGCGATATGACGTCGATCCTATCTTTCATCCCTTTCTCTGATGTCCATCGCTCCTCGGCGACTTGAGCCTTTAGGAGTAGGAGAGGTTCAGGGAGAGCCACATCGAAGCCTTCAATATCTGTGAACCATCTGTGTTCGTGGAACGCGCTACAAGGCAGAATTAGATTCGACATGAAAGGTGTGTATATGTCTACATCGACGCCGGCAACAACCGCCTCCATCCTCTTCAAACGCGGATTCTTCTTCACGAGGATGTTCTGTCTTTGGAGTTCATTCTGGAGTTTATAGAAGCTGTTTTGGTCAATGCAGATATCTATGTCTCGACTCTTTAGCTTCTTAACCCAGAAGTAGACTCCCCAGCCGCCAATGACTATGAAATCTGCCAGCTTTCTTACGTCTTTGAGGACGTTCCAAGACTTCTCCGTTAATTCTTCATGCCACATGAGCTTTCACTACCAGATGCCGAGCTGAGGATAGCTCTCGACGATGTCTCGGAGATATGGGGCCGCAGAAGGTCCGTCTACTGAGTAAATGTCTACATAGACTTGGGGAATGCAGGCAACTGAGTTTACTGCCGTTTCTATGAGGTGTCTATCTTGGGTTGTGAGTGCGAAGATGTTGGGGTTGGTGCTTCGCTTTTCTGATTCTCTGAACCTAACCCAATCCTTGAATCTAGTTTGGTCTATGACGTAGAAGTATAATCTGTCGTACTCTGCTGGGGGTCTTCCGGAGAGGGATTTCCAGGCGGAGAAGGCGGTTGTAATGATGCCGGATGGTAGCGATCTCTCGGCTTCTCTCAAATCGTCAAGTCTGAAGGAATCTAGGGGATCCTTGCCAACATCTCTTTCGGTTGCCCATAGGTTCAGGACTCTGCCGGGTGAGAGGATTCTGACTCCTTGGGGTGTAGCTTCCACAGCAAGCGCCGACGAGAGCTTTCTTATGGTTTTGTTGACGAGGCCCAGTGAAACCCTGCATCTACGCGCTAGCTCTTCTTGAGTGACTCTATCTGCTCCCTTCATGGAGGATAGTAGAAGCTGGCGGTATACCGATTCGAATTTGTACATCTGGCTTTCACTTGTGAACTCGACCGAGTTATATATGTTTCGCCATAAGGTGAAAGACAGCAGAATCTGAAAACACCACAAACAAGGGTGGGCCCACCTCCTAGGTTTTTCGATCCTTTTCAAATATCCAAGCATCGCTTGACGCATGATTGTGCTTTTGGTGGGTAGGCTTGGGAAACCCTTTATGCGGTTCATGATCAGTTCGCACAGATGATCGCAATGGTTGAGTATGATCTTCTGATACGAAACGGCTTGATAGTGGATGGAACTGGCAAAGCGCCCTTCAAAGGATCTGTAGCCATCAAGGCAGATCAGATCGTAGGTGTAGGTGAACTCAGGGAGGCAGGCGCTGGCCGAGTGATTGACGCCAAGGGCTGTGTAATCTCGCCCGGGTTTGTTGACGCGCATGGCCATGCTGATCATACGATCTTGCTTTATCCTCTGGCCGAGAGCTACTTGGAACAGGGTGTCACAACATGCATGTGCGGCAACTGCGGGTTCACGCCGGCGCCCTTGAAGGATCATTGGCTCAGCTTGTTCTGGGATATGGACGCCTTCTACGAGTTGCGACCCTTCAAGTACTATTCACCCGAGATTGTCCCACTGGAGGAGTTCAAGCAGAAAGCCAAGGAGCTGTACGGTCTGGACATTGACTGGAAGAGCTTCCCGGAATTCGTGACTCGACTGCAGAGGATGCGCTTCAGCCTGAACCTTGCGACCTTTGTAGGTCACAATACGATTCGAGTTGCGGTGATGGGGGTAGATCAGAAGCGAAGACCGACGGAGAATGAGATGGAAGAGATGAAGGGGCTCGTCGAGAACGCGATGGAAGCAGGCGCTTGGGGCCTCTCCACTGGACTGGACTATCCTCCAGGAGTCTTCTCGGAAACCGAGGAGATTGTTGAGTTGGCGGAAGTCGCGGCGAAGCATGGTGGGATATATTCAACGCATTGGCGCCGGACCGGGCTTCGTCGCGAACAGACGATACCCCAAGAGAAGATTCAGGGATTGATTGAGGCCGTTGGAATTGGGAAACGAGTTGGGATTCCAGTTCAGATCTCTCACCTGCTATCCGGATACACAATAACACCGCCTCCACCCCCGATACTTGAAGAGGCCTCTGCCAAGGCTACTCTGGATGTGATCGATAAGGGCGTGAAGGATGGCGTCGATGTCTGGTTTGATGTCATCCCGAACACCACGGGTGGCGTGTTCACAAGCTCGTTCCTTGTCGCTCTGCTGAGCCCTTGGGTCAGAGAAGTCGGCTCACCTCAGGGCTTGGCTAAAGCCTTAGCGTTGAGTGACTTTAGGTCCGAGTTGAAGGAGATCTTGAGTGCTGGCAAGTGGTACGCTTTGAACCCGAAGACAGACCGGCATTGGGCGACGCGTATACAGATAACTGACAGCAAGGATAAGGAGGCGATTGGCAAGACGATCGCCGAGCTGGCTCAGGAAAAGGGCAAGGATGCTCTAGACGCGCTCTTCGACCTACTGCAGAAAGATCCGGACACACGGGCGTTGCCGGCAGCAATTCAGAGCGAGACCGAAAAGGCCACGTATCTTAGGCATCCTCGGGCTATGGTAGGAATTGACACGTTCGCCTTTGACTATCGATGGGAGACGAAGTACGTACCGAAGATCTACCCGCACCCGAACACCTATGGAGGGTTCACTCGGTATTTCCGAGTCTATCAGAGGGAGCTGAGAAACTTGTCGCTTGAGGAGGCGGTTAGGAAGGTGACTGGTTCGCCAGCTCAGAGGTTTGGTTTGAAGGATCGAGGTATCATCGCGAATGGGATGAAGGCGGACATAGTGGTCTTTGACCCTGATGAGATTGGAGATGTCGGCGATCACGCTGAGCCGAGGAAGCGCCCTAGAGGAATAAGGCTGGTGCTGGTCAATGGAGAGGTCGCGGTGGAGAATGGCGCTCACACTGGAAGGACGCCCGGTGTTCTGATAAGGAAGCCTACGGATCGGAGGTGAGGATCGTTATGGAAGGAAGCGCGGACTTTGGATCTGAGCTTCGCCAGCAAGTTGTCCAAGAAGTCGATAGACTGAGAGACAGACTGGTTGAGGTCAGCAGGACGATTCATGGCAACCCAGAGCTTGGACTGAAGGAGTATAAGAGTTCGGAATTGCTAGCCGGGGAGCTTGAGAAGCACGGGTTCGTGGTCGAAAGAAAAGTTGCGGGAATGGATACTGCCTTTAAGGCGACATTTAAGGGGAGGCAGGGTGGGCCGACGATAGCTTTACTCGCAGAGTATGATGCCCTACCGGAGATTGGGCATGCGTGTGGCCACAACCTGATCGCTACGATTGCTCTTGGAGCCGGGCTTGCTCTGAGCAAAGTGATGTCCCGATTGAAGGGTGATGTGTTGGTGCTCGGCACGCCTGACGAGGAAGGTTCTGGAGGAAAGGTCACAATGATGGAAGGCGGGCTTCTCAAGGATATCGATGCGGCGATGATCGTTCATCCTAGCAGCAAGACACAAGTGATCGCAGACATCCTTGCGATAAGCTCGGTGGAGATCAGATTCAAAGGGAAGGCAGCCCACGCCTCATCGAGCCCGGACAAGGGAATAAACGCTCTCGACGCGGTGATCCAGACCTTCAATGGGATAAACGCGCTCCGTCAACACGTGAAGAGCGACGTGAGGATCCATGGAATAATCACGGATGGGGGGAAGCGGCCGAACATAGTGCCGGAGACCGCTGCGGCTTTCTTCTTCGTACGCGCAGCTGATCGCAAATACAAGGACAAGATCCTCCGAAGAGTCAAGAAATGCGCTCAAGGAGCCGCCGCCGCTACAGGGGCGAAACTGGAATTCATCGTGCGGCCGCGAGCGTTGGATGACATGAAGAACAATATGACGATGGCGAAGCTGTTCGAGAAGAATCTCAAGGTTCTAGGTGAGAAGGTCCGGGCGCCGGATCCAAAGGCAGGTAAGGGCTCGACCGACATGGGCAACGTTAGCTATGTGGTGCCTTCTATTCATCCGAGCATAGCTATCGGACCTAGGAAGCTGGCTGGCCATAGCCGAGAGTTCGCGGAGGCCTCGATGTCGGAACGAGGACACGAGGCTATGCTCGTTGCAGCTAAGGCGATGGCGTTGACATCAGTCGACCTGTTCACAGATGAAGCGTTGATGAAGAAGGTCAAGCGAGAGTTTGGCAGGCGGCCGTAAAGGCTCTTATGGATCTGGGTAACGCTGCATCTCGAAGTTGGTAAGCCTATGGGTAGAGTGAAGGATACTTTAGCTCAGTTCGTTGAGAAAGCCAATAATGTGCCTAAGACTAGGGAGATGATGGCGGACTGGAATTGCACGATCCAGTTTGACGTGGAAGGAGACGCACCTCTATACTTGTGCTTCGAGAACGGAGCTGTCTCGCTGCATGAAGGTATGCATCAATCCCCGAAGGTGGTTTTAAAGGCAAAGGAAGACGCCTTGTACAAGATATTGTCCGGGGAACTGAATGCAACTAAGGCATACTTCACCAGACAACTGCAAATCTCAGGACCATTATCGGATGCAATAAAGTTCGGGCAGATCGGAGAGGCAGTCAGGGAAGGCTAGTTCGAGCCTTTGAGCATAGGCCGACCTTTTCTTAGGAGAAGTCGGCCTTTTTACTTCATTCCTTCAAGTCTGAAAACGACGGGTCTCAGTCCATCTGTGCAGCATGAGTAGGCTACGCCTTGCTCCTGCATCCACGGGTAACTTCCGCCAAATCGGAGGTGAGCTATGTCTCGTTGGATGTCAGCGAACGCCCATCCGCAGAAGCCCTGAGGGCACATGCCCCTATCTGATATGAAGGTGTCGCCTTCCTTGAATCTTGGACAGACTGGGTCAACCTCTTGTGAGATTCTTGGAGGGGATGATCCGAACACGTCTTTCACGGAAAGCTTCTTGGCGACCGTTATTTTCACATCGTACTGTTCCATTGTTTGCACCAGACGAGCATAAGATCCTTTGAACTCTTAATGATTGCTAGGTAAAGCAGAGATCACATCAGTCGAGGACGCCACTCCTATGGCGAATCGCTTGCATGCAGGAGTAGATGTGAACTCAATCAGACTTCGACTGGGCTGTAGGAGTGCCCCTTGCAGGAAAGTTGAGCCCAGCCGTATAGATCCGCAATTTTAGGGAAACGCTATACAACTGTATATACGCCCCCCATCCGACCACCTGTCTGATGCCATCTGGTCTTCATCTACCATCGTTTCGTCCTGTACATACCTTGCGAAACCTTCTTCGCTACGTCAATATGAAAGGCAAAAGGTAAGCTGTTTTCAAATCGAGAGTGCTATCTCGATCTTGTTAGATCCTGCTTTGGAAGACCTTCTTCCCGATCTTCCTGACTCTTTGAGTTAACGATCAGTTATGGTATATATATCACTAACCTGAATGTTGGTTAACTATGGCAGAACCCAAGGAATTGGTGGCAGCTCAGCAAGTTCTCTTGCGAGATCTTACGACGTACGAGGATGAGTTGTTCAGTCTTCTTTACTACGATATCGAAGGCTTTGCATCATCAAGATCCAACGTGATAGCCAACCAAGTAAGGAGGATTGCTATTTACGGGGTGAGAGGCGTTGGCAAATCCACCGCCATGCAGGGCATTCTATGGAACGCTTTGACAACAGTCAAGAACGCGCACCTACTTCCGGTGACAGTAACGGTCGGTGGTGCCAAGTCATCATCTAGTTTGAAAGATCTAGAAGAGACCTTCTACAGATCCGTGATTGCAGGGATCGCTCAGACTTCGTATTTCAAGAGAAGGCAGCAAAGGCTGAAAGACGGCGCAGCCAGATACGCGCCATGGGTTGCTCGTAAGATAACTGAGACTCTTGCTGTTGTCATTCCGGCTCTTGCGTTGGCATCTGATCTCACGGAGAAGTCCGTCAAATGGTTGGTGAGTAGAGTGAAGAAGCCAGATATCGAGACTGTGCTCGCCTCCAAGGATCTGGATGTCAAGCAGGCCTCAGACCTGCTGATAGGTCATCTGACCAATGCTGGACTCGTACCGATTTTCGCCGTAGATGAACTAGATAAGGTCAGCAATGATACACTACTTTCAGACTTCTTTGACGGTAACCAATCGTGGTTTCAGGGAAAGTCCGTTGTAGCAACTCTGACTTACACCTTTGGGGAAGCTGTGAGAGAGGCTGTTGCGTCCTCGATTAGAAGGTTCGCCTCAGTGGAAACTTATCCTGGCGTAACCAATGAATCCGATGCGGAACGCATACTGCGAGCCAGGACCTACGTAGGCGTTTCACAAGTCGAAAAAGACGAAAGTATGGCACGAAAGGCCACAGAAGACATCTTTCCGTTAGAGACAATCAATGCACTTTTGAATGTCTCAGCTCCGAACACGCACTTGATGTTGGAGAGAGCCTATGAAGCACTAAGCAACGCACTTCAGTCAAAGGACTCGCAGGTTTTGCCAAAGCATGTGATTGAGGAGAAAGCTGAGATACAAATCCCGACTGAACTGGAATTCCTCATACTCAAAGAGCTGAGGAAAGGGAGACTTACTCCTGCGGACCTTTCAGAAAGACTTGATAAGAAGGCGCCTTCGATCGTCCGCTCTCTTGCCAAGATGAGGAAAGACGATTGGGTCGTAAGAGTTGGCGCAGGTAAGAGGGCCTACTACTCAATGACAGCGCGGGGTGAGGCCGCGATAAGGCGCTGGAGTGATCGTTAGCCAAGCACCAAGTTAATGATATAAATAGAAAGCCTAACAGTTAACATCTCTCAAGTCTTCGCAGAATCGGTGGGGACTTGTCGCTGTATTGATTGTGTCACTAGTAGTCTTCAGCAAGCCGTTGTCTGGTCTTCTGTATGATTTTGGCATATTGACCGGAGGTGCTGGTTAGAAGTTACCCGTCACGTTAACAATCGTAGCCCCGTTTTCTGGCTACATGCATTGAGTGAATCCAAGGTATTTCTGATGTTCTCGAAGACTTTGAGCCACATGTTCCACTTCAGCCGCCCTGTCTGAGTGTTCTGTCTACTTGGGTGGTATGATGTTACAAGGAGAGGCGCATCTCGGGCAAGTCTGTGTAAGGCTCCATGCTTGAACGTTGGTCTGCGACTTCTTTCGATCTTGGCATGTCTGAGGTAGTTGTCGAACGCTATCCTTCCGAGCGTAAGTACAACCCTGATGTCTTTGAGTAGTCGCAACTCCTCAACCAGGTACTCTGAGCAGTTTGAGATCTCTTGCCTCGTAGGTTTGTTCTTGGGTGGAGCACAGCGGACTATCGCCGTTATGTAGGCCGATCTGAGCCTCAATCCATCGTTCAAGCTGATGCTCTGGGGTTGATTTGCGAAGCCAGTCTCATGAAGGGCCTTAATGAGCCAGTCGCCTGAAGCGTCACCTGTAAACATTCTGCCTGTGCGATTACCTCCGTGAGCGGCTGGCGCCAAACCGATGATTAGAAGTTGGGCGCAGGGGTCTCCAAAGCTGGGCAGAGGTCTTCCCCAATACTCCCAATTCCTGTACCTTAGGGCCTTCTGCTTGGCCACGGCTGAGATATGACGTATTAGCCTTGGGCATTTCCTGCAGGAGACGACTCTCTTCTGAAGCTTTCTGAGATCCTCCCCGATATCGGCCTCCATGTCAGTCACTAGTCCGATGAGCATCTTCCACATATGAGCAGAAGGGATAGAGCTAGATAGCCTATTCGACTTGGCGTATGACGACACTGGCAACGCCGGCCAAGGAAGGGCTCCTGATAGGGTTTCTGGGGGACCTGGCTGTATTCGCCACTACATAATTGAGTTTCTTGAATTCGGGAATTTTCTGTATCCAAGATTGGACATCAATGAAATACGCAGAGAATGGCTGGTCCCAGCGTTCAAATCTAGCCGGCCGCACCATTAGCAGCACACACACAATTACTGACTAACGAACGACGGTTCAAATTACGACGGCCGCCGGATCTGAAGGTGCCCAGGGCTCGCGCTACGCTGGTTCACCGGTCTCGTATGAAGCCCTCGTATGATACCTGACGGTAACATATACCTGCAACTGTCTCATTATGTCGTATAACCTTCTGTAAGCTTCTAAGGCCAAAACAGGAATCACGTGTCGTTGAAGGAGATACCAGACTACCTCAGTTCCGTGATGGTCCTTGGTTTCCAAGGCTTGGCGAAATGTAATAGTCTTGCCCTCATATGTCCAAGTGCTAGATTCGACGGTCATCTTGTCTACTGGTTCCAAGAGGCCAATCAATGCGCGAGCATCTCTAATCATAGTCTCGATTTCGAATTGAATTTGCTCTTGAGATCTTGCCCGCCCCGTTATGACATAGCAGGAGTGCGCGGCAATCTTGTTTCTCACCATTCTGAGCCAATCTGCATTTTCTGAAATCATCTGTAGCCCTGATACATTCCTTGCTTCGCCTACCACTTGCTCAAACCTCATTCTCTGCAGGTTGACTACCACTCGTATGTCATAGCCTCTTTTGCGCGTCAGGGCCTCCATCAGGATTTGATGTGCAGCGGTAGCGCAGCAAAATATGCAACTCCGATATAGTCCATGAACGTATGCCTCAGCAGCTTCTCTTACGAAAGGATCGATGCTGTCCGCCGGTTCAGGCTGGATCCCTGCATCAATCTCAACAGTTCTAATCGAATCAAGCGCAAGAAGGCGCCCCAACCTAGATTTCGTTTCGCTTGCTTCCAATCGATAGAATTTCCGAAGAATCTCTCTAACTCTGTCCTCAGTGAGGTGGTTCATCGAAGGTCAAGAAGATCATGGTAGGGATCTGAGGCATTAACCTAGCGTGTGTGCGCACCACGGGCGACACACACAAATACTGACGCGCGCCCTACTCGAATGCTAGACAGGTAGAAAGAAAGCCCGCACCTGGCCCAGAAGGTTCCTATTTGCTTCAGATGTGAAAGTGAATCCAAATGAGCTAAGCGCGCGGCCGGCCACATAGTGACGATCCCCAATCCGACGTCGTTCTTCTTTTTCGATTTCAAGCGCACTATCACAAAAACGATGACATAAGCACAGACTTGTTGCCCACCAGTTTTCTCGTTCCGTTAGTGTGGCCGTATAGCAGAATCCACAACCTGAACTTGCCCCTAGCTTCAATAGTCTGACTGACCACTCCTTCATATTCACCTGGGACGGTCTGACTCGGCCGAATCACGTATTCATGTTGCCAAGGTTGATCCGTTTCGTTCGTGACTACGATGAGTGCCCACGGTTCATTTGAGGCGCTGTCATCTTTCCAAGGTAGAGAAAGCGACACATTGTCAGAGGGAACAACTTTTCTTGTTGTAAGACTCAGATAATAATTGCCAATGGCCCCGGAACTCTTCTGCCCCGATCTATTCAAAGACAATCTGACGGAAAGCATGATGTTCGTCGGGATCCGCATCACTTGATATGCTGCAGCGGTCAGGCCACTCAATAACAAGACGATTCCAAGACTCTTGAGGATTCTCATTCGACTTGACATAGGAACTAAACCTGGTTGTATGTAATAACTATCCTCACATATCCTTTTGGATTGATACGAGTAGTGCCTGGCATGTATAGCATTCCTGCGGACTCGCTAAAATAGATCTCGGCATTGGAAAGTTGCTTGTCAATCTTCACTTCACAGAATCTTGACGGAACATAGATCCAATATGCGTTTGTCAGTTCCACGTTGTATCTGCAAACATTCGTGAGGCTTATTACACGCTGAAGTTGTTTGGTTCCATTCGGAAATGTCATGATTTCAGTCTGATTCAAGAACACATCCAAGACTTTGTCTATCTCCAGTTCGTTGTGGTATCGTACAACAACCTCAGACTGAGGGGGCGCGGGGATCTTGACCAGTATCCTCAGGCCAATTAAGTGTCCTTTCTCATTGGAGACGATCTTCGCTGCTCCAACTGTTGAGAACGTTATCGACGAAGGACGGCTCGAGTTTCCCATGAGAGAAAGAGAGAGGTTATTCAGCAACGGTATTCTTGGAGACAAGAAGTGTATTCGCTTTTCATTCAAGACACTAGCTTGGAGGGCGCGCACATTCGTGCCATACCCTGTGTACTCAACGTGGACTACGTCACCCAGAACTTCACTGGTTTCAATCAGTGAAATCCGAGGGGTAGCAAGAAGAAGAACGATATCGATTCGAACTATCGTAGCTGATGAGGCAACCACGATCAAAAAGGTTGAAAGAATTATCTTCCTGCTGACTGTGGCCTTCTCACGAATGGAAACCAAGGCGCCTTTAACACTGATCTTCTCGACGGTGGGAAGATGGAGAACTGTTGTTGCTCCAACAAGAACAACTAGACGCCAGAAGAATTCCTTGGATATATCCTCTAGGTGCGTGGAGAAGCGAACTCCGGAGAACACTGGGTACCAATCAAGGCTATATCTGAACAGCAAAGTTCCGAGTTCAAGAAAGAGGTAGAAAAAAAGTACGAGATGAGAATTCGATTGACACCAACCGACGATTAACCGGCCATAATCACTTTTCACTCGGAGGTACTCCAAGAAATGCGGCACCGCGTACCCAAACAATAGTGCAATTATCAGTGGAACCACCCAAGATTCGAGACCTAAAATCCAGAACAAACTCCCTATCATAGTTGTGAGCATCGCAACGAAGTAGATGTATGAAACAGACTTCCGACGAGAGTCTAAGGCCAGCAGCAACTCATGCTCTTCGATGATCTTCTTCTTTGAGGCAAGCGCGCCGATCTCTCTGTGGAGATCAGCAAGGACTTTCGTAGCGAGATCATCAGGACTCGTAAACGATGAAATCGAGTGACTATCCTTGAGTTCCTGCTTTAGAGCTTCCAGACGAGCGATTCTCTCCGGGTCTATCTCTCGATGATGCGGCTCAACAGGCGCACTATCATCCTTGAAGTAGATCAAAAGAGGGATGCCCTTTTTCCTAGCACGACGGTACTCGGCCTCAGTGATTCCAGAACCGTAGCGTTGCGCGAAGATGCCAACGTAGATATCACTGCGATCCACTTCGTCCAGACTTGTTTCCATTGGAGTTTCCGGCCGGCTTCCGAAATATTCCATGCCGGCAAAGAAGACATCCTGCATACGGCGCAAAGCCTTCTCCACGGCCTCGCGTTCTCGCCTTAGATCTTCTATGGTGGAACTGACGAAAATGCGAGTCACCCTGGACAAAAGAGCTCACCTGTCGATTTAGGTTACGTAGAGCTTTTCATAGATCTTACGATAAACTTTGAATGAACGATCAGTACTGGCATTCCTGCACAAGTAGTGGAGAGTGCTCTTTTCTATTCCAAGTTTCTGGGCTTCAGACATGGAAAGGCTTAGGATGCGTTTGCGAAGCTCAAGGCTATCCGTTCTGTCAAGTACTGTTTTCGGCCCTGACAAGTCAAGAACCTTCGACTTTCCAGTAAGGTATCTTGCGAGCTCCATCGTCTTCTGCTCAATAACTGTATCCCACTTCAAAACACGGCCCTTGTAGCTGACGCCTGAGTTGAATCGGTCCCTCAACAATTGTAGGTATCGTCTCTTCGCTTCTATCTCAATGTGGTATCGGTAGTCGTCTCCTGTGAAGTAGAAATCCTTCAAGTCCACTGTGCCAGACTCGAAAGCTTCAATAGTGGTCACATCGCCTAACCATCTGAATGGTTCCTGCAAATCATGCACCAGAGACTCTTTGGTCTGCGATCTACTGAACTTATGCAAGAAGCCGACGGAAGGCTCCAATCCTACTGTATTGATGGCTTTCCTCACGTAGCCTTCTATTACTCCGTCGGCGTAGTTCAGGCGGAGATTGAACGGGTCGCGAGAGGTCACTTTCTGCACTCATTTGTCATCCCAGATCCTCTGTAGTAAGCCGTAATAAACGTAGCCTGACTCTGGTTCTATGCAGCGGGATGCTTGGTGGAAGGTCCTAGCTGGGCCGAATGAAGACGGGGAACGTCCGAGAAAACCATTCATATTCCCATACGCGGTTGAATGAGACGGGCGTTTGGGATGAAAAGAATCGGAAAGAGACAATACGCGAATCTTTCTGCCATCACAGATTGCACACTCAGCCCTCTCAACAAGCCAATCGCCACTGCAAGACCCGGCGAGTCAGTTCAGATTGAGACGTTTGATTGCTTCGGCGATACCATCCGTCCGGGCAAGGACTTGGCCGAAGCGTTGAGGGAAGGTGTAGAGCTGTTTCATAATGTGGCTACAGGTCCTGTCTACATTGAAGGAGCTGAACCAAGCGACACTCTGCTAGTGGAGATCTTGGAGTTTGAGTTGCCCAGTCTCGGTGTGACCACGACTGTTCCGGGATTCGGTGCACTTGAGGGGTGGCTTACGGAAACACCGGCGCTAACAAGATTTTCTGAAATCCAAGATGGCAAGGTCACCTTCAGGTTAAGCAACAGCAGACCTGTCGAGATCGACGTTCACCCATTCGTTGGAACGATCGGCGTTGCACCCGCATCAGAATCCATCCCTACCACCACGCCCGGAAAGCACGGTGGCAACATGGATGTCCCCGATGTCTGTAAAGGAAACATGCTCAAGCTTCCAGTCGCGGTCAAGGGTGCGCTCTTCAGTTTGGGAGATGTCCATGCAGTGCAAGGCAACGGTGAGATATGTGGAACCGCGGTCGAGGTTCCGGCGGTCGTAACTGTCAGATTCGGTCTGGAGAAAGGTCGGAAGATAGAATGGCCCCGCATCGAGTCACCTGACGAAATCATGACTGTCTGTAGCGCGAGGCCTCTGGAAGACGCCGCCAGACTGGCCTTCCGAGAAATGATAAAATGGCTTGAGACAAACTACAGCGTCAACAAATACGACGCATACATGCTATTGAGCCTGACCGCAACCGCAAGGATCGCTCAGATCGTAGATCCGCTCTACACGGTCGTAGTCAAGCTCCAGAAGAAATACCTGAGCCAACTTAGGCAAGAAACCACGTAAACAATCTTACTAATAGCAGAGTGTTGTGGAGGGAGTCCTGACAAGGCAGCCTGTTTCTGCCGGATCTGAAGGTTGCACCCACTCATCTATTCTTCTGGACGGTCTGTCCGTAAGAGCGCATTTGACTTGCGCCCTTTGCCCACAGATGTGCTATGCCGAACACAGCAGCCACCAGAATCGCGCCGACAATAGCACCTGCAATCTTCCCGTTCAACCGTTTCACCTCCACGAGATCCCTCGCCTCCTCTATTTTCCTCGCACAACGATAATTGTTGAAGGAACATGATTCCCTAAAGACTGCAAGCTCACTGCCCTCGACTCAACCGCAATTGAGTCAAGCGCAAACGCAATCGATTGAGAGGTTCCATGAAAACACAATGTCCCTAGACGGTAAAAGACTTAAATGCTCCATCAGCTGCGGCAACCGATAACCAACGCCACCGGCAGGCGAGAGCAATGGTAGATGTAAAACGTCTTCTCGAATACAACCGTGAGATCAGGCATAGATACTTCGAGACTCTGTCCCGTCTTCCTTGGGAGGAGCTTACAAAGAACCGAGAAGCCAGCTGGCACTCCCTCAGGAACATATTCATACATACCATCGGCGCCACGGAACATTGGCTCAATGTTCTGGAGAACAAGCCAAAGGCCAAACGCCGAGGCTTCGACGAATATACGAACATTGAAGATATTCGGCGCTTCATGCAGGTAGTAGATGACCGGATGCAGAGATATCTCGACGGCCTGTCTCAATCCGAGTTGGAGAAAAGGTTCAGCATGAAGAATGACGAAGACAAAGATGTTGAGCCAACCGCAGAGGACATACTGATCCACGTTTTTGAGGAAGAAGTCCATCACCGCGGCGAGCTGATCGCCCTTCTCTGGCAGATGGGCATCGAGCCACCTCTGATGGGCTGGATGAGCCTTTGACGGGGCTAATCCTATGGCAAAGATCGCTGGGAAAACCTCAGACCCGCTGTTCCCGTTACCCGTTATGCTCATCTCATGCGCAGACAAGAAGGGAAACAGAAACCTGGTCACCCTGGCATGGGTCTCGAAGATCTGCGCAGAGCCACCAATGCTCGCAGCCGCAGTCCGACCAAGCAGACACTCATACCAAATGATCAAGGAAAGCGGCGAGTTCGTCGTGAACGTTCCCACGGAAATCATCATCCGCCAAGTAGATTTCTGCGGAAACACTTCTGGAAAAACCATTGACAAGTTTAAAGAAACAGGGTTGACACCTCAACCGGCTTCAAAGGTTAAAGCGCCAGTTGTCAAGGAGTGCCCAGCCAACTTCGAATGCATAGTACGCCAGTCCGTTCGGCTTGGTTCACACGACCTTTTCATCGGAGAGGTCGTTGCCGTACAAGTCGACGACTCGATCGTTGACGCACAGGGCAAGATAGACTACGTCAAGGCGAAGCCAGTCATCTATGCGGCACCCGGATACTGGAACCTCGCAAAGCAGATAGGAACATATGGGTATTCAGTTAAGAAAGGCTAGATTTGGTATCGAACTAGTCGCAACTGTGGAACTTTCGGGAACCGGCGACACCGAACATCTCGATCGGGCAGATCCTCCATTTCGTAACCGTTAGACCTCACTGTAGAAGGATCTGTCTTGCAAGAAGCAGATGCAGAAACCGGTCATCACGACCTGAGACTACTCGTGGACCAGTCGTATGGATGATTCCTTCATCTAGCTTTTATTCGAGCAGTGGCGCTTTTCGTCGTTGCATTCGGAGGAGGTGAACATATGGCAATGGCACAGAGAGCCGTCGGAGGATCAGCTGTCCTAGGCTTGATCATAGCTGTCGGAGGACTTCTCGTGACGGTCGCGTCCTTCTACCTGATACTCAAAATCGCAGGACTGGTCGACGCATTGAAAGACAAAGTCAAAGAAATGAAAGTCTAGACAGGTCAGGTCTCCTTTTTCCTGTCACTTCTTTTCTCTGGGTAAATCCCGCATGAGTCGGAAGGTCATGAACCTCTATCTTACCCAAATCTTTCGCAGGAGCCCCATTTGCGCACCCTCTCAGAACAGCGACAAGTGCAACAAGCTATCATCTCGGAAAGCAGAAATGGGCTTCGGAAGACCGGGATCTTGCGGCTAGCCAGAAGGTTGATCGTTAGTCCTTTATGGCCTCAATCACGCTGACGACGTTCCACAGCTTCACTCTTGTATAAGGAGGCATATTCGGATCCTGAGAAATCTCATCCAGAATCGAGATGGCATTAGATGCCCTTACACCCAAGCTGTGCTCTGCCGCCTGCAAAGCGTCAGCAGCCTCCTTCGCCGCCCGCCTGATATTCCTAGGAGTCGTATTGTCCTGAGCAACCTCATTAAGCACAACCAACGCCTGATTGATGCGCGACTGATACTCTTCCTTTCTCTTAGAAACCTTCTGCACTGGCACGCTTAATCCCCACCATTAATAAGGGAACTACGCATGAATCTAACGAACTAACTAAAATTCTTTCCTTGGAGTCACTCAGGTTGGAGAACGATGCGCAGTATCTAGCAAGGGCGGCAGAACTTCTCAGATCCGGAGCAACCATGCTGGCTCAACCCTGCCCCGCCTGCAGCACGCCTCTATTCAAAGTCGGTGAACAAATCGTCTGCGCTAAATGCAACAAGCCCGTGGTAGTTCTAAAGGCGGGGGAAGACGAGGCTAAGGTTCTTCGAGAGCGAACCCTCGCAAACACTGAGCAGACGCTGCTCGGAAAGATACGGGATGTACAGTCTGCGATTGAGAAGGAACAGGACCCTGCGAAACTAGCCCAACTCACAGAGAGCCTCTCAAACCTGCTGACTGTGCTAGAGAAGCTAAGGAAGACTGGAAGCGCATCTCCATAGAACTGCTCGTCAGCCCTCGTCCTTTCTGTACTTCGCTGTGAGGATCTCACGGATCCGTTCTGAGATCTTCTCACCGATGCCCTCGATTTCGCTGAGCTCCTCCTTGCTCGCCGTGAACACCTTCTCCACAGTTTCAAATCTTCTTAAGAGATTGCGGGATCGGACCGCATCAATGCTAGGAAGGCTGGCTACTATAAACTCCTGCAGTTCCTCGACACCAGCTGGCTTGCGTTCAGCTCTTACCCGAGGCTCACGTTTCTCCTTGATCTGCTCACGTCTGGCAATCGAGAATAGGAGTAATGCTGTCTCTTCTGGGGTCTTCGTCCAAAC
>Ga0315312_1000928_pt1 | contig 26815 bp, 24 predicted proteins | sample TDP7_MG_FD_203629 | JGI IMG/M metagenome (GOLD analysis project Ga0315312, IMG submission 203629) | Freshwater sediment microbial communities from Lake Towuti, South Sulawesi, Indonesia - TDP7 | ecosystem: Environmental > Aquatic > Freshwater > Lake > Sediment | place: Indonesia: South Sulawesi... | reverse complement strand
ATTGCCGCATACGCACGGCAAATCTGTGGGGTGCGGTCAGTGGAGGCGTTATCCGAAATGATCAGCTCAAAATTTGTATAAGTCTGCGCCAGAATCGAGTCTAATGCCTCTCTTAGGTATTTCTCTCCGTTAAACACGGGCAAGCCTACGCTTACGCGAGGCTTATCTCGGGCTAACGTCTCCTTCAACTCACCAGAAACCGCCAATTCTGATTCAAATTTATGAATTTTCGCGCTGATAGATAGGTTCATTTCACAGATACGTGACTTAATTTCACATATTGTCAAGAAAGAAGTGAGATTGGACTGTAAACATTAACCGATCTCTTTAGGTCAGCGAGTTCAACCCGAATTCACCTGATGTTCAGGAAGAGAATTGCTTGGATCTAAACGTGATAGAGAAATCCATTTCTTATGAGGTCGCATAAGGTGAGGCCCTTGAATGGTACTATCTAGCAATAAGCATGACGGAATTATTAGTATTCATGCCCATAACCTTCTTGATGAGCCTTAAAGAACCCGAACCACCATGCTGTGGCTTTGAAAAGGTTGAAGAGAGGAAGTGAAAAAGTACTCTTTCGGTGTGTAGTTTTGTAAAATAGTATTGAACGAACAATGCTCCATGCAAAGGTGATCGGCCAAAAAAATGTTAACATTTCTTGCGTCAAGTGTTTGTGCTTGTGACAAAAATAATGCATTCCATGACCGTACCAAGCATATTGATTCCATAAACCTTTCAAGGTTTGCTTGAACTCGTGCTCAAACTCAGCTTCGCTTTCAAAAAGCAAATATCCTGCCAATCTAATTCTTGCTGTGATGTCTGCATCTTCCGCTGCTCCTCTGATTCTTGTATCAAAACCTCCAGCTTCTCCAATAGCAGAGAGACGAAATATGCTTCCACCTGTCCCCAATTTCTTGGGATTCTGTCTCCAGTTTCTGTGGATTCCAAGTTCACAGTCACGTGATTGCGATAGGCCCTCGAGTTCGGTGACCAAGTTTCTGCTTAATCTACCCTTGATTTTCCCTCCAGCAACTCCTATTAACGGATTTTTATTCATCACATCAACCTGCTTCTGTATGAAATCCTTTGAAAGAACCAAGTCGCCGTCGACGAAAACTATGAAATTTCCACACGAGGTGTCCACAACCATTTGTCTCGCCACCGCTAGACCAGCTCCATCAGTAGAGTATGTCTTCACCTTTATGTCAGCCTTTGAAACAATTTCACCAATGATTGATAATGTTCCGTCACGGCTACCATCGTCTACTATTATCATCTCCATACGTTTTCTATCAAAAGTCTGATTTAACACACTTACAATGGCGTCCCTGATAGATCTTTCACTGTCTCTTACGCAAATCCCTATGGTAACATCAACAGTTCCTTCGCAACCTTCCAGACGCATCTTTGCATCAGAAAGCTCGTTCGTCATATTTTCTTCAGCAAAGCGTGTTCCTTCACCCCGCTTAAGAATATCCACAGTCAGCCCCTCCTCTTTTCGATGATATGAATAACCGTACGCTTGTGAGTGCGATTGATGGCAGAAGACATACACGCAAAGACTATTATCTTTTTTGTACTGTTTATTAATAATACATGCTATATATTCATAAATAACATTTGTAATCTGTTTCTTGTAATATTTTTGTGTAGGTGACGGGAGAGATAACTCTTAGCCATTACTTCTAGTCACACATGTAAACATGCACAACTTGGCACTTGGAGAATCTTGAATATTATGTTAAGCCTGATCCAGAAAGATTTTTGCCATATATGCGAAAGCCTTCATTGTCGTATACTCGATTGCGGCGATCAGCAAAATTGAGATGTTCGAGCGGATCAACTCCCAAAAAGTATAGATAATAATTTTCCTGCCGGTTTGAAGTTATTATGATATCTGCTTTTTCTGTCGTCTCACTAACGAGTTCATGACTTGGCAATGACGACGCAACAACATAATATCGCTTTCCGTATGATTCGTTATGAACAGAATGCCCCCATTTCATTGGCAATGAATAAAAAACCGATGCGGTACGGGGAATACGTTCTGAGTAGAAAGCCATTCCTTTAAATTCACTTGTGGGAACCATCATGTACATCTCGTCAGAATAGTCTGCTGGAATGTGAATGAAAAATAGAATTATGAGAACTGAAATCAAAATTGTAGGCTTTTTGCTCAAGAATTTTATTGAAAAATAGCAAGTTTGTAAGAGCATGAACATAAAAGCACGTTGTATCGCCTCGGCTCCATATACCACAGATGTCCCAAGTACGCCTGCCACAGTGATCCAAGCGATCCAAAAAACATCATTTTTTGTTTCTTTTTTGTGGAACAAGAGGCCTAGAACTGTTGTCAATATTGCAGATATTGCGATAACTGTGTTTATTATTGTAATGCTATAAGTGCCCACATATTCCAGCTGAAAACTGGTCGAAGCGATTATTCGACCATGTGATATAGCCGAAATATGGGTTTCCTGTCGCGAAATTTCGTCAATCAATTTCTTTGTAATCTCATAAAAAGTTCTTTGTATAACCAGTGACTGGTAAGAGAGGAAAATAGATGCTAACAAGATGCACGTAACGATTGAAAAAAAAGGACGCATTCTAACTTTTGGAGGTAAGATCTTGAACAAAGCATATATTGCGACTACACCCACTAAAATCATGAAAGATGTCAGAAGATGTGAAGCAACTGTTGCGGTAAACAAAACGACGATACTCAACGGAAATGCAATGCTTTGTTTCTTCTTAGTAAAGAAAAGCTTTGCTAGAAGCAAAATGATACCGAAATATATCACGTATGCAAAGCTCTGTTGGCAAAAATAGTGCTGAGACGTCCAAAAACTTCCAATAAACCATAGCGCGCCGAGGGATGAATGTAAAGTGTTCAATTGTAACCTAAGGATCGAATACGTCATTACAGCTAATAGAGATATTGTTAATAGAGGGAAATAATCAGCGAATACAATTGCTGGTAAACCTGTGGACGCCGAAAGAGATGCTGCAAAATAATGAAATCCAGGCCAGTTACGAAAATCCCACGGACTGAGGTCATCAAGTACCAGATGCCCTTCAGACAGCAAATGCATTACTTCAGAAGAGCGTTCATAAGAAAACGTCAGAAATTCTGCTTTATTCTCCCTTATCAGCACTGGTATACCGAACAAATAAAAGGAGATTAGCGCAGCAACAACAACTGTTTTGCGTTCAGACCTTCTGCTTACGTATAGAAGTATCCCAAGAAACGAAAGCCCTATCCAGAAAGTCATCGGCAGTTTGGTTAATAATCCCAAGTCGGTCGTATCATAACGAGTTACCTGCGTAGAAGCTAACACGTAAACTGCAAGTAGCAGAACGGTCAAGATGCCAGCAATCCAGAAACCGGTTTTTCTAGTTACAGCATGCTGCTCTCCCATTGAAGACATATCACCCACTAGACTACACTATTTCCCTGCACGCATGCAGAAATACAAGTTTGGAATCTGTTTCTTTCCTTCATAACTGTTTTTTGCTAAGTCTGGCTATGGGCTTTGTGGAGGGTCAAAAATCGAAGCGGGGAGCTTCATTGCGAATTCTCTTGTCATTCACGTTTCTTGTTTCCATTATTTGCTCAGCCACTTTACCTGTTCTTGGTTTACAATATAGTCAAGGCATATCATCTTATGGAACAATTAACTATTCGACAACAGGGCCACCATCAGGTGGGTTGCACGTTGATGGTAGGTACCTTAAAGACTCATCTGGAAACATAGTTATTCTTAGAGGCGTTGTTTTTGCAAGTGACCAATGGTGGGACTATAACTACCCTGCTTGCTATTCTGAAAACCAATTTGTCTACATGAAAAACTGGGGGTGTAATGTTGTTCGCATTACTGTTCAATGCTATACATTAGAAAATATATGTGATGCGAATGGAGAGATAATAAACTCCAAATTTTTGTCGAGACTGGATCAGTTAATTAATTGGGCTGGAAATCAAGGTTTATACGTTATTCTAAACGGATTTCATCCCGGGGGGTCGTGTTCGCATGGAAATTTGAGAGTTAACTGCAACCATTACATGAATGTTCATTGGAACAACTGGAACAACTGGATTAACTTGTGGAAGCAGTATGCGACAAGGTATGCCTCCAAGACCCATGTTCTTTACGAGCTATTGAGTGAACCCATAAATTGTGATTATGCCACTTATCAAGCCAAAAATAGAGCATGTATAGACGCGATTAGAGCAATTGACCCTGACTCCATTATTGTAGTTCATGCCGTCGATGCGACAACTCAATACTATTGCACATTTGAGTTTGAGCAATCATATCCTATCAGCCGAAGCAACATTGCCTATGCAGACCACACTTACGCATACCATTACGGCTCCAACACTCGACAATCAATTAGAGACAGACTGACATTCGACAAAGCCGATTGGATGATCGCAAACGGTAGATGCGTAATCTTCACCGAATTCGGCCCCGGCGGTCCCGGAGCGCCGGATTGGACGATAAAACCGTGGACTGGCAACGAGGATTTTAACACAGTGTGGCTGCAAAATCTCATGATAGTGTTGGACACGGATGGCTACGGCGGCTACCAAGCATTTAGGTGGAGTTGTAGTGATACAACTTATGCTTTCTACTTATTGGCTGATTGGAACGGAAACCCAAGCGGCTATGGAAATGTCATACGCACATATTATCTAACTCATCCTTCATGATAGAATTTTACAAATTACAAATATACATTTCCCCTCCTACTTATGAAGAGCATGCACGCATCCAAAAAGTTATGGGTAGCTTGGTTAGTAATCCTAAGTCGGTCGTATCATAACGAGTTACCTGCGTAGAAGCTAACACGTAAACTGCAAGTAAGAACGGTCAAGATGCTAGCAATCCAGAAACCAGTTTTTCTAGTTACCGCATACTGCTCTTCCATTGAAGACATATCATCCTCTAAACTACACTATTTGCCTCTTTTTTTTGAAAAGAAACCTTGAATTATCCCGACGGCGAAAAAGAGAGACCTTATGAACTCAAAACCAATAAATTCAACAAAGTATGCGGATTTCAAACGGTAGCACGCAATCAGATTTCTTGCAACCAAAAGAGCAGTGACTAAAACTAAAAAGGGAAGAGCTTGGGCAAAAAATAGAGCGAGGAAACCGAGAACAAGAAGAGTTACGGGAATAATATTGCTTCCAAGGTTCAGAATTGTTTTTATTGAAGGATCCTTTGATAAGTATCTTATACATGTTCTGCCATACCAAGTATATTGTGACCATACCTCCTCAAATGTGTGAGGGTGATGAATAGAAATCTTACTATCGCAAGCATGTATAATTTTCCCTGAACCTCTACAAAGCCTTTTAAGTCTTTGTTGGAAATCCTCGTCCTCTCCATATCCAAGATCTGGATCAAATTTCATTTTCTTGAAGACCCTATTGCGGAAGAATTCCGCAAAGCTTGAGATTACGACTCCCATTCTAACTGGATTTGCGGTTCCACGAAGCCATTCTATCTGGATTTTCTCAAGGCGAGAATGTGCTACGTTCTGTTCGGAAGGAATTACAGCTATGATGTCATCATCTTCAAAGTACTTAACCGCATTCTTTATACAATTTTTGTCTAGTATTACATCCGCATCCATAATGAATATCACTTCACCTTTGGCATTCTCTATTCCTAAGTTTCTCGCGTTTGGGAGAGATGTCGGTTCCGTTTCAATGATGACCTCGACCGGAAATTGACCAGCTATCTTCAATGTATCATCAGTTGAGCGTCCATCAACGATTATCACTTCCAATGGTTTCAATGATTGATTAAACACTGAAGATAAACACTCATGAATCACTTGCTCCTCATTTTTTGTTGGAATGATAACCGAAACCATTGTTTCTGAAAAATGTGATGTATTCATTAATCTGAACGCTCCTCAACGACTTGAGAAGATATTCTTTTGCTGCTATGTTTATCAAAGTGATTTAGAACTTGTTATCCCAAGAAGGGGTATCCGACCCAAAAAGGCTTCAAAATCCACCTTCAATAACTTTATCAAAAACTCTCGCTAACTGATCTAAATCATACTTTTGACAGACAACTTTTCTGCTATTCCGGTTCAGCTGTACGGTCCTTTCACCGTTTCTAACGAGCTCCATTGCGGCAGAGGCCCAACATTTCGGGTCTTCTGAGACCAGAGTAACATTAATGTCTTGGCAAACCTCCTTAATTCCGCTAATCGCGCTTGCAATGACTGGTTTTTCCATGGCCAAAGCTTCAAAAAGTTTTAAAGGGCTAATGCCATGACTAGCAACATTATTAGGGAATGGCACAAGAACAATATCTGCTGCAGCGAGGTATTCTGGAACCTCTTCCTTAGGAATGAGCCCAGTGAGGATTACATTATCACACTTGCAGAACTCATTTATGATTCGCGGATTTCCCTCCCCGACGATCATAAATTTGATGTTCTCTTCTCTCTTCAGTAACTTGACTGTTTCAAGAATTATTTCCGCTCCTGCACACTCATCAATTCTACCTGCGTAAACACAAAGCTTTTTATCGCCGCCTATACCATATTTAAACTTTATGTTCTCTCCGTTGACCCTAGTAGGATCAAACAAAGTTGTGTCTACGCCATTCGGAATAACTACTATGTCCTTTCTAGTATTTCTGGTCCAAGCATATTTTTTTATGAAAACTGTAATGGCCGTAACTTTCCAACCATGCCCAACCAAAATATCCTCTACCAAAACTAATATGCGCCCCAAAGTCGATCGCAACAATCGGTTCGTTCTTTGTCCTACAAGCTCGAAAGTATACAATCCCATTAAGTCATTGTAGTCTACTATAAGCTTCTTACCCATAATTTTGCTACAAGCAAATCCAAGCAAACCCGTATACACAGAAGTATCATTGATGATAACAATGTCGGGTTTCAAATGAGCCATCTTTTTCAAGACCTGAAGGCCAAAATAGATTGTGGTCACCATAAATGCCAATAGAAAGCTTCTTGTCCAAAGCTTCCAAATCAGCATCGGCAAACCCAGACTGTGACCTCTCATACCTTCACATGAGACTTCATTCAGCTCTTTAGGTATGTACGAATCTATTTTTCTGATGAGAAGAGTGTATGATGGAGGCAATGTTACGAAGTGAATATCGTATTTCCAAGCAAGTCTTTTCATGAGTTCAAAAATCCTTCTATCACCACCCAATCTAGGAGGAAAATACTCTGCTATCACGACTACTCTTCTTTTCATAGAACTTTCGGCACCTTTAGAACTATGCCATTCCTGCAAATGCAAAACGAAAGTAATGCTCTATGCGAGTGGTCGCATTCATCATATTATAGAGTTATTTCCGGCCTTTCTGTGTCGCAACTTAACGTCACAGTCGCAATTGCTAATGTCAGTGCTTCTTCTTGACCCGCCGCCGTCAGTAGGTACAACGAAGCTATACTGAATAGGCCTAGGAATCCAAAGTACCTCAGCACGCACTTGGTAAGAAAACCAAGTGCGCAAGCTTTAGTCACCTATGTGGCGCGGGCCCCATAATTGACAATTCCTTAATGATGAAGTTTCTTTATCTAGCTATTGTGTAGTTCTTCAGCAATTGTCTTTAGTATGCGAAGTCCATCTCGGAAAATAGATAAGTTTGATTTGCCGTATCTCCTTCGAAATTCAACACTCGGAACTTCCACAACTTTTAATCCGAATTTTCTAGCCTTTATGAACACTTCTGTTTCAATCTCAAAGTTTTTCGACTTCAAATGAGGACTTAGTTTCTCAATCGCACTTTTTCTGAAAGCCCCAAAACCGTAACACAAATCCGTATAATTAGCGGCCCAGAACCAGTTAACCAGAAAAACGAAAAATAGATTTCCGACTCTACGAATTAGATTCATGTCTTCTGAGTACCCAGAAGGTAAGAAACGTGAACCCTTAGCCAAATCTGCACCCGAATCCAAGGCCTTAATCAGTTGTGGTATTTCCCTAGGATTCATTGATCCATCAGCATCTATTATCACAACTGCGTCGCCGTCAAGATCAGCTTGCTCAAACGCTTGGCGCAAGGCGGCACCCTTTCCTTTTCCGTTCTGAACAATTACATTAGCTCCTAATTCTTCAGCAATGTCAACAGTTCCATCCCTGGAGTTGCCGTCTACAACCAAAATGTTACTATAGCCCATTTGGATTAATTCCCGAATGACTTTTGCTATGCTCTTCTCTTCATTGAGAGTAGGAATTATGACCGTAACGCCTGAATAACCAAACTTCTTCATTTCTCATTTCCCTGAAAATGGCACATTCAAAGTCTTTTATGGATCTTCTCTACGGCACAGCTCCGATATCACTCACAAACCGAGATCTTCGCATCACGCTATTTCAGAGCAATACTTCTAGACTTCAGCCATCTTTTTTCGAATCCCGTAGTCACGAACAACAGCTGCCGATGCAAAGGCCAAAGTAAACGCAAGCAAACAGAATGTGATGGGCGTAGTCCCTATACCCCAAGGAGAGTAATTCAGCAGAAAACCAGCCAAAGAAACCAAAGCCAAACTCAACCCAACGCTCAACGCCAAACGTTCAATGCCTTCGAGTTCTCTGCTGCCAAACGAGGCTCTCACAAGACTGTAGCCGGGGAGAAACAACACAGAAACCGATCCAAACACGTACCTGGCGTAAACCATTGGGAATGCGTCTTCAGGGACCAGAAAGACCATAACCGACGCGAGCACAGCCAAGCTAGAGACAACCCAAAACCACACGGCCCGACTAGAGAAAAAGAACTTGGTTAGCGAAGACGGAACATTGTCTGCAGGCTTCTCGAATAGTATTTCTCCTCGGCTTTCAAGGCGCAGAATACGTTCCATAATCGCTTCATCACTATCGGAAAACCTCGAACGAGCAAGTTCGATTGCTTGCTCCAAAGTCTCAGGACGCTCATTTCCAATAATGTCAATCAACGCTTGATCAGATTCATCCAAAGAAGGATCTTCTCTGTGCCCCTGCATACTTCTCGCCTAGTCTATCATATTCAGCCACAACCCAACAAAACGATTATGAAACTCAAAACTCTGCGATCCTATATTGTGGAGCCAAAGCTCAAAGAACAACTGGTAGTAAAATCCCTCGTACTCCGAATCCCACCTTGCAGTAGCGTTGACAGGAAAAACCACATCATTAATCGATATGCGACCGACAAGAACGGAATCATCATAACGTGTAATTTCCAGAATCCTGAAGGTTAAGAGTGTCTCCCAGCTTCCACCGTCAACAACAAAAGCCCGAAACTCATAGAGCGGCGCCAACGGACTAGGCTCAGAAGCAGTAGTGTTGGGAAGAGGCTGAGTCTGATTGCGAAACTTGACATAAACTAGGTAATACGACGAAAAACCCATATGATTGCCCACACCAATAAAAACACTATACGATTCGTTAAAGCGAACATTGAAGGGATAATCCTCCGCCATATGATTTGGACCCAGAACCCAAAACTCAGAAAAACTTTCCTTCCCTCTCGGAAGAGATATAATCAAGGCAAGCGTAGGAGTTGCTGCAACCAATACTAAAGCTAGACTACCCACCAGAAAAACAACGCGATATTCATCGAGATTCATGAGAGCTAACCTCAGGTCTCATCCTCAGAACCCGCCTGTAATAATGCCTCTTGAAAACACGCCAACCCCAGAAACCACCAAAACCAACCGAAAGAGCACCAACCAACGAACCACTCATCGTCAACCAAAAACCCATAACCCGCGCCTCATGTGCTCTAATCCGCAAGTCGTCAGCTCCATTCCTCACGCGCTCGCTGATCTCAAGACAAAGACCGGCCAAACGAACCGCTTCACCAAAGTTCCCGATCCTATACGCAACCTGCGCCTCAGCCAGAAGTTGCCCAGCAACATTCATTTGGACCAACAAACTTGAAACATTTGCTCCTTCTTTCTCCGCCTCTAGAACACTCTCGTAAGCAGATGCAGTGGTCTCTTCAGCGCCGGTCAAGGCAGATACAACCGTGTCTTCATCCGATTGCGCAAAAGCAACGAAGACAGAAAACGCAGAAACAACTAACACCATGATCGCAACTAGGATGAATTTCCCATGCCGATCGAGAAACCCCTTACCGGTAGGCGTCACCACATAACAACTCCGTTCACACAATTAACTGAACATGCATCAAAAACTATACTCAGATAGGGATAGAAAAGCCTACAACTTGGATTGACCTGACACATAATTCGCGTGCGCAGGATTTGAGTCCACGAACCCCTAGGATGATAGCATCTTCTCCAGGATCTCTCTTCCGTTCTCCAAGTTTTCCAGGTAGCTCTCCAACTCTTTGCGGTTGTTCTCATATGTCTCATAGAATTTTAGAAAGTCTTCACCTCTGGAGGTTATTGTGTAAATGGATTTGCCGTCGAACTTGAGGAGTCTAGCCTTTAAGGCATCATCTAGATACTGGGTTACGAGCCTGTAGCTCAGATTGGCTCCATACATGATGCGCGTCTTTTTTGAGCCATTCTCTGAGACTACGACTAGAAGGATGTCTCGTATGATCTGCAGTCTGCCTCGATACTTATTCAATAGGGAACACCGAGATAGGATTAGTCTTCAGGATGCTGGCGAGGATAACTGCTCTAGTTTCTCCTTCGCATCGCCAACCGCGTTTATGTGTTCATTGAGCTGCCTCTTGCGTTCGAGGAATAGAATGCAGTGCTCTAGGAACCCCCGACCTTTATCAGTTATCTCATAGCAGCCTGTCTCACCTAAGCAGACCAAGCCTGCTTTAACAATCAGATCAAGGTAGTCAACGAGAAGCTTATAGCTCAGATTGGTCTGATACATGATCCTAGTCTTTTTGGATCCATTTTGAACTGCTGAAAGCATATCGGCTATGATCTCTAAACGTCTTCTATATCTACCCAAAATTATCGAATCCTCCCGCGAAATCGGCAAAAGAGTGATACGCTCTATAGGTGACTAGCGCCTATTCCATACTGTAGTGTAGCCATCCTCTCCCGCCGTGCTTCTGCTGCTGACTCTTAGGCCTCTTAGGCTTCGGCGGATGCTCCCTCCTGCGAACTCTCTGGCCCGCTATGGCCTCCCTAATGAATCTGCCTAATCCTCCAACCGACGGACTTAGGTCTACCTGGCCTGCAATCATCTCTGGCATATGCATCTTTAGGATCTCATGAAAGCTAGGAGGCTTATAATCCCTAGTCGCAATGATTATTGTTCCCTTATCCACAAAGAGCTTCGGGTACTCATCGCTTGCAATGCCCTCGGCCCTCACCTCGTCGTCTATCCTTGTCCACCAAAGCTGCTTCCACTCCCCTTTCAACTCCTTAACGAAGGTTCTCCAATCGCCAAAATCGACTGTCGAATCCCCCCCTGACGGGAGCGGATGAGGCTCACGAGACTGAGGCTGAGACTGCTCCATGACACTAACTCTTTGTCGACTTTCCAGACCAACTTTTAGTAAATACGTTATGTATTATAGATTGCGAAAAAGAGTTCTATAGAATAGTTTAGGAGAACAATTAGAGAAGAGAATTAGAGAAAAATCGAGACGGTGTTCCAGAGCCCGCATAATCGTATCATTAGGACATGCTGCCCCTTTTGGGTGCTCAGCCACACATTTTGGTATCTGAACGGCACATCGTCTTTCTTGGGCGCGCCTAGAGATCTTACACCATATACACTGGGAATCGTCTAGCCGTCGGGCTTTGTCAGTGAAAACCGACTGTATGGCTAGGCGATCAGGGTTTCTCGTATCATAGAACGAGATTTTGTGTGCTTGGCCAAAGAACTTTGGTTATTCCTCACAAATGAAAGAAACGGTTTTCCCAGTCTGATCAAAAATGCATGTTGATGATTGCATTAACAGAGTTCGAGGTTTCTTGTCTGTCACAGCATCTTTCAATGCATCAGTCGTTCTCATTTTTCGCTACGTTATTATCCATCTGATGTTGGCGTCCTTCTCCTTGGATTCAAGTTCAGAGAAAGCTTGAAGAAGTCTGGAATATCCGTTCGCTCATACCGACCATGGATCACACTAGGACTGGTCAGCCGTCAGCTTCGTGCTGACTGTATGGCTCGACGAAGACCTTTTGGTTCATCTCTTCATTATCTCTATTGTTCCTTTTTCCTTCAGTATACTAGGGATCAGTTGGTCGTCGTCCTCTAATTGACGACAGCATGACCAACCGATCAGTCGTCTCTTTGTGAAAGACAGTTGAGGAGCCGGATGCTTTGGCCTAGTCTTCTTGGATATCTAGCCAGACAGATAGTGCAAAGGAAGCAAAACGTATACAGCCTTTTTCGCGAATCGCATAGAAGACTATCCTAGCTAGCTATAGAGATTCTCTGGAATCGCAAATACAACCATGGCTGTAGCAATCGCTGTTGCTATGGTTGCCCAGTACCAAAGAGCTTGTTCTGTTTTCAGGTAGGTTGGTGGCGATGGTTTTGCAAGTCCTATTTTTCCTTCGCTTTGCAGCTTTAGAATGGATTCGAGTATTTCTTGCTCTGGAATCTGAAGTCTTTCTTTTACGAGGTCTGCGAGCTGCTCTAGTGTCTGCGGGTTCGTTTCCTTGATAGCCTGCATTATCGTTGGAGCTAGCTCGTTTTGTACTGAACTATTCTTCAACCATTTCAGTCTCGAACGCGGATAACGCCTACCTATATACATAGAGATAATCAAAGATCTGGAGCGGTCTATGTGCTTTGATATGAAAAAAGGGCTCAGACATTGGCAATTGCCGACGCGTGTAGTACTGAATCTGCATGCTCCTGTGCTGTGATGTGAAGTGGGCCTCCGCCTAGAAAACTTGCTTCAGAAACTTGATTTCTTCAGCTTCTATCAGGTTTCTGGCAAGGGGCTTGTCAACAAAGATAGCCAGACCTTTTTCGCTTGCATAGAGCAAGCTGTCTTTATTCAAGAAGTTGGGCAACGAAACTATTATTGCGTCCAAAGGTTCAGCATCAATCATCTTCCTTTAGTCATCGTACACCTTGACGTGGTAATGCTCTGCTACCTTTTGGTTCACTCTCTGAGGGTCAGCTATCACAACTACGTTAACGCCCTGCGAACGCAGAGAAATCAGAAAGTGGAGTCTGCCCATTCTTCCCAAGCCAGCCACTCCAACACTGAGCATCATGTCCGCGTTCTTTGTCAAAGGCTAGTAAAACTCAATACGCATGACAATAGAACAAATATCATATGCTTGAAGCTGAGGCAGTGTTAAGGGGTATTCGTGAGACAATCTTTCTAAGTTTTCCTGATGGATCTCTATTGACATCGTCAACAAACTGAAACTCAACATGGACACCCTGGCCAAAAATCTTCTGGACTTTTCTCCTTGCTTTCCGCAAAGCCTCGGTATCGTTCACAAAATTCTCCTTCACGGCCAGTTGAATCGTTAGCCGGTCTCTGGTTTCTTGTATCACTTTGAACTGTTTGATTCCCTCAAAATGTTCAAAAGGATAGGGAAAAAAGACTGTTGGAGAGATAAACCTGCCGTTTGCGGTTACTAGAAAGTCGTCTTTACGTCCCTCCACAATCTTCATGAGAGAGGATGTCCTACCGCATGAACACGGATCTTTGGCGGGAATGCCAACATCGGCGATCCGGTATCTTATTAGAGGCATGGCATAATTGACCAGACTTGTGCAAACTATTTCTCCTCGTTCGTCTGGAGCAACGGGGGTTCCGTTGCTGACAAACTCCATAACTACACTGTCAACGTTCATGTGATAGCCTGCCTGTTCACCGCATTCCCACGCTAAGAGACTGAATTCACTGCATGCATAGTTATCAAACACTTCAGAGTCAAACGTGGAGCTAATTCTTTCTCTACTCGTGCTGTCCAGTTGCTCAGCACTCGTGAAAACCAGGCGCGGCTTTATGACCGTCTTGTCATACCTGCAAATGTCCGCTAGCAAATCCAGAGACGTTGGATAACTTTTGATAGCATCAGGCTTAAACTCTTCAAGAAGCGACACCTGGTTTTCAGCATCATCAAGAATCGATATGTATTTCCTGTTTGTGATTCCGAGACGCTGAGGCCATGTTCTCTTTCTCGGGAAATGGCGTGGATCATTGATAACTGCCATTTTGTCCCTTAACCTCAGCCCATTTTCCAAGAGAGCCCTCATCCAAACTGCTCCTTCGAAATCCAGAGCCCTCTTATCAATGACTGTCATTAAGGGTATCCCGGTCGAACCGCTCGTCGTCCTCTTAACGCACCTATTGAGGTTAACATTTCTTGCGGTCGCTTTCTCAAGAGAACTTGCCTGAATCTCAAACTTGGTTGTCATCGGAATTCTGACCAAGTCTGAGACCGACTTAACATCGTCAGGTCTAACCTTGGCTTCATCAAATTTCCTGTGGTAGAAGGGAACGTTTTCATAGGCATGTTTTACTATGGCCCTGAGCCTCTTCTGCTGCAAATGTTGCATCTTTGGGGTCTCCAACCAAAGATTCTTCCTCAGGACACACAGGTACCGCAGCAAACGAGAGATCATGCTTGTAGCTCCATTATATGTGTTTCTTCATCTAGAAAAAAGGATTGAGGCAGCAGCTTGGCTTCCGAGGCCACCCTGATGAATTTTCATTTTTGGTCGCGTCTCTTCACCAATTGTCGATAAACATCGAAGGTTAATGATGCTATCTTCTCCCATGTATAGTTCTTCGCGATTTCCCTGTTAATGTCTCCCATCTCTTTTCTCATTCTCTCGTTCTTCAATAGCTTGAGACAAGTTACATACAATCTCATGGGATCATTCTTAGGTATAATGAAACCGTTGACTTCATCTTTTACTACATAAGGGATGTACCCAACAGGAGTAGCTATAGGCAATCTGGCGTACATGACTTCAAGTATCACCAATGCAAAGGTTTCGACATTAGATGGCAAAACAATCAGATCACATGAGAGGTAACAGTCAACCACAGCGGGATCGTCCAGCGATAACCCGATATTAACGCATTTCTCCAACCCATTCTTCCTGATAGGGGTGATGATTTTTCTGAAATATTCATGGTCAGTCAAAGCCCCGACAAAATAGGCTTCAAACTCAAGATCATTCATTGGCTTGCTTAATGCATATATCAGAGACTCGCAGTTTTTGTTCCCGTCAAACCTGGCCACACAGAGTATCTTCATTTTCCCGTTTCTATTGACGAATTTTCTTCTCTTCTCAAATCTAGTCACATCTATGCCGTTCGGGATCAATGTAACCTTGCTTCTATCTATGCCTAAAGAAGGAAATTCGCATCTGGGTCAGAAAGAGCTATTATATGGTCCACGTTTTTCAATGAGTTCATGAAAAAAGGATTTATTAAGTAGCTTAATCTGCTTCGTCCTATTACCTCTATTGCCTCTTGCAGTCCATGCGTCGTCAAGATCCTTATTTTTCCCTTTGCAAAAAGCCGCAAAGCGAAAAATAAGGTTTGGGTGATTTGCTTAGGGTTTCGGAAAATGGTATTCAAACTAGCATTGCTTCATTTGGGGTTTCGATGGCGATTGCGAGGTTTTACCGGTCCTGAGCAGAGGCTTGGAGATTTCTGTTGTTTTTCTGTTACCTAGAAATTGGGTATGCTGGGTTTCCCTTTCTTCATCATTATGAAGATTGCCAAGGATGCTGCTAGGGCGCTGATTAGACCCGCGGTTCCCAGTTGACTTTCTGGAACTACTAGCAGGTTTCCTTCAGGCGATGGGCTATTGTTCTGCGGTGGGTTGTTTTGTGCGATGCTTTGGGCTGTGGTGTAGCGGTTGATGAGATATAGAAGGACGATGGCTACGCATACGATCGCGACTAAGACAGGTAATCTTTTTTTCTTTGACATTTTGGTTCACTCTTCTTAGCAGTTTTCCTTGATATATATGTATACGAAATTTATCTCCAGAAGATAGATTTCTGAAGGTTTCTATGATTCGCTCTCACTTGGAGTATCTTCTGCTGGTATCCTAATACTGGTTTAGCGAGAGGGGCTAATGGTCGTATCTTCTGCATGACACGCGTTCCCGTTTGAAGTTCAGAGGTATCTACTATTCTCGTTAGAGGCATTAGTGTCATGTATATCAAGAGGTATAGAAGGCCTGCTATGATGACGTTGAAGAATCTAGGTATAAGGGTGGACTGAAGTAGCAAAAAGGGTGGAATGCCGGATACTGCTGACATTGAGTAGATCTTAATCATCAGGCCAGCGTCAAATTCGATCTGGAATTTCCGTCTTGCTTTGTACGCGCCGTAGATCGTGCCTGCTGTGTTTGCCATCAGAAAGGCCATGATTATGCCTAGCACGCCACATGTTTTGGTCAGCATTGGGGAAAGAGTGATCAGTAGGAGGAAGGTGATTAGGCTCATTTCTAGCGTTGTTTTTGTTTCGCCTAGGCCGTTGTAGAGACTTGCTAGAGTTAGATAGCCCATTCCCACTAGAAAGTATACTGGGCAGTATGCTGCCAGAAACAGCGAAGCTGAATGGTATGTTGAGCCGTATATTGTCTGAACTATCTCATTTGAGAATAGGATGATTAAGACTGTTATAGGGACCACGATCATAGCGGTGTATTTGTTTGCTAGTTTGAAGAAGGTCTTTATTGTTTTACCCGTTGAGGAGTCAAGTTTTGAGAATGCTGGAAGTAGTGCTGTTGTGATTGGGACGGATAGAACAGTGATAAGTGTAGCGAAGTTTAAGGCCGCTTTGTAGTTGCCAATTTCCCCGTCTGCCGCAAAAATGGCCAGTATGATGTTCTTGTAGATCGGGATGAAGCCCGTTAGAAGCAGAGATATGCAAAGTGGCGCTACATAATGCGTCAGTGTCTTGAGGTCATCGAGGACCTTATGGTCGTTTTCAGTTTTCCCATTTCCGCGCAATGTGTAGATGAGTATCAGGATGCTTGCTGTCGCTGCAGCTATGTAACTTGCCGTGTAGCCTATCACGGCGCCTGCAACACTGAATCCAAAGAAAACAAGGACAATTGAGATTACCGTTTTGGCGATTGCTTGAACATTCATTGCGAGCGCGTTGTATTCCGTTTTGTCCAGACCTACGAAGGCGGAGGCTGCGGTTGCGAATATCGGCTGAAACAGTATTGAAAGGGAAGCTATTCTGATGTAAGGTGCCAAATCAGGTCTCTGAAAGAAGTATGAGGCGAAGAAATTCGCGAATGTGTAGTTGATGATGAAGATGATTGTTCCTGCAAGTGTTCTGAGCAGTAAACCGCACTTGACTATCTTTCTTATGCGGGTGGTTTCGCCTTTAGTTCGGAGGCTTGCTGTGAATTTGATCATGCCTTGGCCTATGCCTAGGTCTGTGAATAGGTATAGAAGTTGCGGGGCGACGAGCGTTATAGTGTATTGCCCGTATAGTTCAGGGCCTAGAAGTCTCGCAATGAGGATCGATGCAATTGCCATGATGACCGTGGCGAAGGTTGTTCCCGAGATTAGGAAGAAGCCTCCCCGCGCCGAATCCTCAACGACTTTGACTAGCTCGTCTGCCAAGCGATTTCACCTATTCACGGCCATGTGACCTTCTTGATAGTCGCTTGATATTCTCTTATCACTGCAGCTGTCGCGAAGGCCACTGTCACGGCGAGAAGGCTTAGCGTGATCGGCATCAGACGTATGCCCCATGGCGTGTAATTCAGCAACAAACCCACTATTGGGACGAGCGCTAGGCTCATCCCGAGGCTTAGGGCGATTCGCTCCATTGTATGCAGGTTCTTATGGACTTTTCCGCTGGCAGGTTCATCTGGGAACAGTCCCTTTACGAAAGAGAAGCCTGGCAGCCATAGAACGAAGACTGAGCCAAGACCGTATCTTATGTAGACCCAGGGATAGAGATTCTCTGGAACTGTAAACACAACTGCGGCTGTGACAAAGGCTAGTGCTGTCGTTAACCAATACCAAAGGGCTTGTCCGGTCTTTAAGTAGGATGTCGCTGCCAGATAGGCTTTTGGCTGCTGTTCCACAAGGCTGATCTTTCCTTCGCTTTGCAGCCTCAGCATGAGTTGAAGTATCTCTCGCTCCGGAATCTGAAGTCTTTCTCTTACGAGGCCAACAAGCTGTTCCACTGTGTTTGGTGTCCTTTCTCTGATAACCTGGATTATCTTCGGAGCTAGATCCTTTTCTACTGAACTGTTATCCAAGCAGTCTCGGCCTCAAGAGCGGATTATACGTATGCTCATGCGTCTTCGCACAGATGGTTGGAGATCCGGGCGACGCATATATGCTAACATGGGGAAAAACTCGGGTCGTGTAGTGGACTGGACTGCTCTCCGCTTATGGTAGCTTTCGCGATTGTTGCCCGCGACAATTTGACTAGTCTGACTGGTAGGAAAATCTACCATAGGAGATCCCAAGCCCTTTTCTACCTTTCTTCGACGTTCGGGGAAAAAGAAATGTCTCGTCAAGTGATGATTATGTTAATTGTTTCAATTGCCACCGTTGCTAGAAAGAGGGCTGAGAAAGTAAGCGCCACATTTTTCATTCTTTTCTTACTGATGCGTATGTTCGCTTTGCTCAAGTAAGGTGAAAGAAACACTGAGGTTAAGAGGAGTACTATTGATTGGATGGCGAGAAGGATGCTTAGATGCCAGAATTCCATCGGAAAAGCCATTGCTACTCCTCTTCTAATATTCGGTATTCTACCTCGATATCTTTGTCGCCTCCGCTAGTATCTTGCCTCTCTATCGTTACTGGTTTTCCGGTTGCCTTGGCTAATGCGCAGGCTATAGCGCTACAAAGCGGGCAGCCCATAGAATCACGGATGCCTGGAAGTTTCATGGTGTCTTCGCACAGGTCCTTGTAGACGGAATCTTTTATCTTGACAAAGACCTTGCTTTTTTCAGTTTCCACTTCGACGTCATGGGCAATTTCCAAATCTTCAATCAGTAGCCTTGGCATCGTCTGTTGGAGATACTGCAGATCTACCCTTGTGAAGCTTGTACCAAGAGTTTTCTCGAAGAGTCTCGCCAGTTCTGCTCCCGGAGGATCGACTAGGACGGCGTCAGGTTCATTGAGAAATAACTTGCTCTCTTCATTCTGTGTTATTGTAGGGGATGGCAGTTCCATGACTCCTCCTCTAGTGAGATAGACTTTGCTTGATTCGAATCCGCTGAAGTACTTTGGTGGCAGGTAAATGCCCTGGCTCTTGTATCCAAGCTCTGTTACTATTTGGCATAGACCCGCAAGTGATGGCAACATTGTCTTACCGAGCAAGATTGCTTTGACCTGTCTATCAGGGCGTATGTACAAGAATACTGCGCCCCAGAAGACCAAGCCCAAACCTATCAAGGCTACGATCGGTGAATTATAGATAATCGAGAAGGTGAGGGATGCAACCCCGGCTGAGAAGAAGAAGTAATGAATTAGCTTTGTCGAGTCAATTCTTCGTCCTCTGAGAATCAGAAGAATCGAACTACTGCTAGTCGAGATAGTAGCGCCGAGCAAACCCAGAATCAAACTGGAGTAAGTCCAGTACCTCCCCGCCCATTCATAGTTGAACTGTAAGCCATATCGGTAGAGATCGTTGTGAACAACGTAGTCCATACGGTTGAAGAAGAATGCGGAAAAACCGGACGCCATGATTCCCGCAATAAGAAGTAGGCAAATGACAACTCCCAAGTCTTTTTTCTGGGTTTTCGATTGAAGTAGAATGAGTATCACTGATGAGCTCATCAGTAGCAACGCGGCTGCAAACAGACTTGTGACTAGTCTAGAGTAAGACCAGTACTGTTGCGCCCATTCGTAGTTGAACTGCAGGCCGTATCGGTATAGATCGACATGAACAACACGGTCCAGACGAATGAAGAAAAATGCCGAGAAACCATTCATCGCGATTCCTACAAGCAGCAAGACCGGGATGATCTTTGGTGTTTCCATGTGCATTCCCTGGTATTCCATGACATCATTCAGAGACCAAACAGTTTTGGTCACAAATACGGGTGCGCACTCGGTTGTAGTCGATGATTCAGCCAACTATCTATGGTTCTCACTTGGAGAAGAGAACTTGAGTCTTCCAAATCTGTATTGGTTCATCTCGTTTATTAGCTATGCTACTTTCTAGCATGCCTATCTCTTCTGCTTCTGATAGCCTCTGCAACAGGATTTCCTTTGCTATGTTCTCTCCTGTGGCGCTTTGGTATGTTGTCGATATAGCATTTAATGTGGGTAGTGTGGCTTTCTCCGTTTGGTGAACTATGCCTACTATCTGCTTCGTTTGCTTTGAGAGTTTCTGATAGGCGTCGGTGTTCGCCCTTCTTTGTCTTCTTGTTTCGAGTTCATACAGAACCGGGACGGCGGCCAAGAAGATGCTTGTTGCGGCGGCGAGGCGTGCGCCGTTTTGGGATATGAACATAGCTACTTGTGACCATGGCTGGATTGGTTGCCAATAGGTTGTGATTGCTTTTGCAAGGGCTACAAGCTGGTTTTCAATGCGTGGTAGGTCTTCCAAACTTCTTGGGTAGACTATCAGGCTGATTTTGATGTGTTTTTGCTGATGTGTCGAGTTTACCGCGAATATTGCAGACTTGTACCAATATAGCACTACCTGTGTTTCATTTGTTCTTTTGTATTGAAAAGCAAAGTAGCGGCCGATCATCGGAGGGTTCTCGCTCAACGCTATGTCTCTAAGATCGATCTGATTCACCTTAGCCTGGTAGCCATGAGATGTGTGCCAGGTAATGAGGCATGCTTCCCACCTGTGAAGCGATGAACGTGTGGAAGCTATCTCAAGTGCAACCCATACTGGCTCTTCAAATCGACTAACTGGCGCGTATAAATATGCGAGAGACATATCCTGTTTAGTTCTTGCCTCGAATTCTCTGTCCCGATAGACAAAAGTTAGATTGTACCCTGGAACGGGTGGAAGAATGCTCGTTGAGGCCTGTTGCGAAAGTGTGTGAACCACAACTGTCGGCGGATTCTGTGTCAAGGCCATAACTGGAGCTTGGATGGATAATAGCGAGACTATGGCGAAGGCTATAGCAGCTACTTTTACTGCGTCAGCCCTCTGGAGCGTACCACTTGCAGGCTTAAGTATTCTGCCGCAAGAATAGCAGAAGTCCTGATTTTCATGTGGTTTAGGGTTACATTGCAGACATTTTTCAGTTGAATCCGCGAATATTCGTGTTTTGAACATCTTTTCGGATATTGTGAGTAGTACGAGTGTTCCAAAGAATATGAATATCCAACCGCCCAGTAAGTGGAATATCTGTAGTGCTAGTTGTTCGCCATAGTGATAGCCTATCAGGAGAATGACCGTGATACGTAGAATGTTGAGCAGATAGATGAGAGGTATTCCCACTAGAAGCAAACCCAGTTTTTTCCAATGTTCGTCTCGGATTATGTAGGCTGTGAATGTGGCGAATATGAAGAAGTCAATCAGGCTGTATATGCCTGAGCAAGCTATATCCAGAGTGAAGGGTATTGTGGCGCCATTCGGCCTTGTGATAGTTATTGTCGGATTGCCGTACTCATCTGTTATCATGGAGGGTATGCCAACTGCTTTCACAATTGCATTGGATGCTTCCGAGCTTATGACAGAAAGGGTGGAACCCACAGCATAGAGGATTTCAGACGGGGGTGGCGTCAGAAATGCTAGAAAGGCTATTGGAATGGCTAACACGCGTAACGTTTGTCTGTTAAAAAGTAGGAGGAATAAGCCGGCGACAAATACCGGGAGGGCAAAAATGTGATATTCTAACGGTGTGAAGCTACTGGAGCCGTGCCAGTAAATCAGTATTGAGACTATGGAGACTAGCACACCGGCGGCGGCTGGTAGGTGTCTAGCTTTTTCCTTTATGGCTTGCCCTGGAAGATGAATCACTGCCTTTAACATTTTCCTTTTCCGGTATATCAGATATGTAAATAGAAAGGGCACGGCAAGTATGTAGCTTGTCGTTTCGTTTTGGAGGGCGTCGTTGAATATGACCGCTAGGTCTTGGCCGAAAAGCGCCATTGTAGTTAAGAGCATCACGGCGGTCTTGATAGCGAACGGTATCTGAGTTTGGCTTTCGAGTAGTGGTCTCTTCTGCGATTTTTCCATCATGCTATCAACTCCTAGTTAGCCAGTGAGAAAATGAAGTATATGTGCGGAATCTATTTCATTTTCTCAATAATTGCGAGAGACTTCGGAGTAGTCGTTATCGGTATTTTGCCTTGTCGCAGCGCTAGTCTTAGAGCTCCTGTTTCGAAATACCACATATTTACTATCATTACTTGCCTTGTACTGTTGACTTTGATGTTGTCTGAGGTGTTGCTTTCTCCAGGAAGTGTGTTGGCTTCTGCTTTTATCGTATGGTTTCCGAGTGAGGCTCCTGTTGTATTCCATGAAAATTTCAGTGTAATTTGAGAGCCGGGGAGCAAGTCGGAGGCAGTCTGGACCTGGATGACGTTGGTATCTGCGTAAGCAGTCACGTTGAAACTTTCAGTGAAGTCGCCATTGTTCTGGACTACCACTGTGATGTTAACCGATCCGCCTTCGTAAACTTCAGTCCGGGATGGATCGACGCTCACAACAGCTACATCATGTGAAAACAAAGGTTCTGATATTGTGAAGTATACTTTGGCAGAGGAACCGAGTTTACCAGATGTGTCCCTTGCGTACACTGTTATACTGTGATGTCCATCAGGCAGATCTGTCAAGGTTGTGTTCCCAGTAATAGTTGCGATTGCTCCATCGTCCAAACTGTAACCTGTCCAGGATACTGGTTCGTTTATGTTGAAACTTAAAGAAACTGAGCTCGTATAGTAAGTCTTGTTTTCAGGCATTAGAACAGATATCTGTGGAGGGACGGTGTCGGCTGTACGTATGACCACATGCTTAGGCTGCTCGTAAGAGAGATACATCCATCTATGTGTACCGTTGTCATAAAGGTTATCGTTCACATGTAATGGGTTCTGATTATCTACCAAGATTGTGTAAGGTTCCTTAATCAAAGCATGTGGAACGCAAACTCTACAGAATCCTGTCGTTTCATCGTTGCCATCAGCATCAAAGCTGATCGCATGCGAAACAGAATCATAAGCAAAGGATGAAATGTCGGAATTGCTAACGATGTGAACGCACTGTGTTCCTTCTTCAGTCATCACATTGAACATGGAGAATAGACCCATGAGCGGATAGTTGTCGAAGTTATCTTCATCAATATCACGTATCAAGTCACCTATTCCATCACTTCCCTCCACATCTTGGTAGGGACCTGAAAAGGAATCTACGTCATAAAAATCGCTCCAATAGTTGCCACCGTCAGGATAACCGTTGTCCCAAGTGTTTACTCCCCCATACACCCTGTTCGGTTCGCTAATGAAGTTGTTAAGGTATATCTTGTTGTACTGGCTGTCCTTCGCATATATCGCATATGTGCATGAGGAGATCGTGTTTCCATAGATTGTGTTGGACTGAGAAGAGTCTAGTGATATGGCGTAGTAGAAACCCGTTATTCTAATGCTCTTTGCTGTCACGCCTTCTCTATTGGATAGATCCAATCCTTTGGAAAACTGGCTTCCTGTGCCTTGAATGATGTGGTCCTTTCCATCCAAAATTATTCCGTCTCTTTCTACTATGATTGTCTTGTTGTAAATATCGCTGGTCAGAGTGTAGACGGTCCCGGTACGTGAAATCGGCGCTGTAGGAGGGTCGATTGAACCATCCGGTCTTATAAAAATGTTATAGTCTGTTTCAGCTGCAGATGACCGTGTCGTAAAACAATAAAGCATCAAGAGCGTGGTGAGGGTGATTCCCAATAAAGTATTCTTCATCTTTTTTTCTCCTGTTCTCCAGATCGGATTCTATAATGAAATAACAAAGAAGGGTGTTTTTCAGTTTTCATTTGTTCCTATGAGTCGTTTTAGGTCTGTCAGACAGTCACCGTGTTAGAGTCTCTTTGCGTGCCATCCTCATATCTATCGTTGGGTATAACTGTGCACTTCCACACTTCGCCTGCTTTCGTCTCGGCGGAGGCTACGGTTGAGCTGCCGCTCAAGCCATCCTTGGAGTCTAAATAGCATTGTTGTGCTTGTCCTGGAGTTAGAGCTCTACGGTAGATTCTGACTTCGTCGAGTGTGCCCTTCAGATAACGGTTCGGTGTTCCTCCTCCATCGTAACCGATGAAGAGGGGTTCGTCTCCAGAGGTCGGCGTAGCATACTGTATCGGACCTGACAGAGGCTTATTAACACGTGCCGTGCCATTGATGTATATGGTTAGTCCTGGACCCGACTTGTACGTGCAGATAACATGATACCATTTACCAACGTCTAGCACAGTGTTCAAAGGATCAGTTAGGTTGCTGTCCCATACGTCTTGATATGCGCCGCCGACAGTCACACCGAAGAACAATGTATTCGCAGGATCGGTGGCCGAGGTCTGGAAGCCGACCATGTAGCTTCCACTGCTGGCGCTGGCTACTTTCTTGGCTATGATCCGTGTTCCCCGCAGAGGTTCGGAGACTTTTATCCAAAACTCTATTGAGATTTCAGACCATGTGCCATCTCCTCCAAGGCTAGGATTGTCGGCTACCGCTATGACATCATTGCCATCGAACGCGTAGGCGCCTCTCATCAAGCCCTCGGTTGTCCATGTGGCGCCGGTTATTGTTCCAGTGTTGACATTTGGAGAATAATCCTTTGTGGTAAACATGTTATCCGTGTCGAACGGCATATGCAGCGCAATCAGAGCCATATTGTTGACGTACCAGTTATAGATGCTTCTCACGGTATGGCCGTCAGGATCCGAGGTTGTTGGAGTACATTTGAGATCTCCATCGCCTTCCTTGACCAGGCTCGGTGTGCCCACTACCTGCGGTGGATTATTTGAAACAATGTTAACGGTTGGAGATGTCGCAAGCTGTCCGAAGTCTATTCCGTCTCTTGGCCTAACCGTGAAGTACCATTTGTCCCCGACATTTGTGCGCGAAGACGGGACTGTCAGAGTATTGTCTAGATCTGAAACTCGAACACCGTTTCTATACCATTGGATCTCTGTGCCTGATTCAGCGTCTCCGTCGTCATCATAGTACCCGTACAAGCCTCTCAAGTCGTCCGTGTCGGACGGGTCTAGATATTGACGAGGACCGATTTTGAGGTTCTGCGCGACGGGCAAAGTGTTGTCGATCGACCACGTATTGGAGAATTCCGATTTCTCTTTCTGGATTACTTGACACTTCCAAACATCGAATCCTTTAGTTTCTTGGGATTTCAGGATTGACTGGTCGTTCCAAGCGTCTTTGGTCTCTACGTAGCGCTGGTTAATCTGTTGCTGTGAGAGGCATCTTCGGTACAATCTGACTTCGTCAATCATGCCGTGGAAATAGTCGAACCACCCTATGTAGAGGGGCTCACCGCTACTGCAGTGAATGTTGCCTTTTAGACCGCTGGCTGATCCAACCGCTTGACCGTTAACATATAGAGTCAATCCGACGCCGTCTTTGTATGTGAAGGCCACATGATACCATGTGTTATTGTTTAGTGGAGTAGCATAGGTTACTGAACTGTATCCCAAATATCCCAGTTCTGTATGATCCGTTCCGTTTTGCCTCCATACGCCTGCGAATAGTCTGTTGTTGGGTGGTGCAGTTCTTCCCGTGAGCGGACTTAGACCTATTTCGAAGCTCGGCAGTTTGGTTAAGAGTCTGACATCCTTTTGGTCTGCCGAAAGGTAGACCCACAATTCAACTGTTATCTCAGACCATTTGCCGTCCCCACCGATAGTGCTGGTGGTTGGGAAGGGATAGCCGTTAAAGTAACCCAATCCTCCGTCTGATATTTTGATATAGTCAGACTCGCCGTCGAAGTAGTAGGCGCCTCCAATAATGCCATTGCTTGTCCATGTTGCGCCGTGGATTATCCCATTGTTGCTATACGGAGAGTAGTCCTTTGCAGTACGTGGGTCGTTTGTGTCAAAGGTATATAGCAGGTTGGTTAAGGAGACATCGTTGACATACCAGTTGAAGATGTTTCTTGCCAGAGTATCGGAGGGGTAACATATTAGATCTGCCGAACTTGAATGGGTTCCATCGCTTGAAACGAGAACCACTGGGTTGGGAGGAGGTCCTGCTGTTTCTTCTGCTCCTACTTGGATGAATGCTGCGGGGTTGTCTTGGTTTCTGAAGGAGGTTCGAATCCAATTGTCTAAGCGCGCCGTGTCTGATAATCGGACTTCGTCTATGACGCCGTCGAAGTATCTTCCAGTAGTATAGCTTCCTCCGATGTATAGAGGCGCCTGGGCGTTGTTGAAGATGCTTGTTATGGTTCCTGAAGAATATGAGGTTGATGTCAATTCGCCGTTTATGTAGAATTTTGGAACCAAGCCAGACTGCCATACAACAGCAATGTGATACCAGCTGCCGGCGACGGGGCTGAAAGAGGCGTACCAATACCTGTAGCTGACGCCGTCTTGAGACGCAAAGAGTCCTAGCGTGCGGGAAGATCCGCGGGAGGAGTCATAGTCAATGTAGTATCCTCTCTGATTGTTTAGGGTGTTGTACTTGTTGAGTATGGTTCTTCTTCCAGTGACAGTGTCCATTTTTATCCAGAAGCTTGCTGTGAAGGCTGTGGTGAAGCCTGTAATGGTGCCGCTGTGAGGTACGTTGATGTAGTCGTTGCTTCCGTCAAAATCGTCAGCACCATTGACTTTGCCTACTGCATTTTGAACCACGCCATTCTGCGCTGTCCCATCATTATTGTTTGAGGTTGAATCATAAAGGGTTCCGCTTACCTCCTCCAAATGCTGAACCATCATGTAATCCGCATCCCACACTGCTTCAGCGTTCTGCTGGCTTCCAGCTTCAGCGTTCCCATAGTACATG
>Ga0315312_1000927_pt1 | contig 26825 bp, 26 predicted proteins | sample TDP7_MG_FD_203629 | JGI IMG/M metagenome (GOLD analysis project Ga0315312, IMG submission 203629) | Freshwater sediment microbial communities from Lake Towuti, South Sulawesi, Indonesia - TDP7 | ecosystem: Environmental > Aquatic > Freshwater > Lake > Sediment | place: Indonesia: South Sulawesi... | reverse complement strand
TTGAGTGTTCTGCCCCGCATTCTCTCAGCCGCTGAAACCGGATCTACCATGGGGTCCAAGAGATAGGCTTAACGCAAAATCCTCCTCGATCTCGCTCGATTGGCTTCCACCAGAAGCTTCTGGATCAATATTTGTGTCTTCGTGCATGCAGCTAGAGACCCGGGCAAGGATCAGTGGAGGTGCAGGGCGAAGCGTAGCGTCGTTGCACTTGCAGGAAGCGGCGAACCCGACTGATGGTTGTGGACTATTTTGCAGCCAAGCGGGGACCAAACAATCTGAGCGAACTCGGAAACAAAGTTTAAGAACTACTGGATAATTCATATGCCATGAGGAGCTTGCGGTGGTGGGCCATTTTGGAGATAAGGTCTAGAATGCTGGTTAAAGATGTTATGACAAGTCCAGTGATAACAGTTGATGAAGACGAGCCTGTCAGCAGAGTTGCACGATTGATGGTCGAACACAAAATCGGCTGTGTCATCGTGAGTGGCGAGAGTGGCAAGCCTATTGGCATGATTACCGAGAGAGACCTAGCTGAGAGAGTCGTGGCGGAGGACATTCTTCCCAGCAAGATAGCTGCCAAAGAAGTCATGAGCAGCCCCCTTGTCACTATAGATTCTGATGGCACTATCACCGAAGCGGCAAGAAGAATGAGCCTCCGGAATATCCGCAGACTAGCCGTAATGCACAAAGGGGACTTAGCCGGGATAGTCTCAAGCAAGGACATCCTCGCAGTGACACCTGAACTCATTGAGACAATACAGGAAAGGGCCAGGATAGAAAACCAGATTGCTGCTGGTGAGGTTGAAGAAGCTCCTCCCCAAGCTGGATACTGTGACAACTGCGGAAGATGGTCAGACAGCCTGAAAGAGGCTGAGGGCAGCTTTCTGTGCGAAGAATGCCGCCTAGAACTGACGGGTTCTGAATACTGACCCAGTTCGTGCTTTCCTATCGACTGCCTAGGCAAGGCTCTCAGCGCAGTGTCTTCTTCGTTGGGTTTATCTAGCCAAGCCGCATAATCTAGCTAGGCGGAAATGTAGTTGCCAGTCGACCTTGTCCTGAAGAACGCGAAGATATGCACGAGCGCGGAAGTGTTTCCTGCAGGACTGGCAATCGATGGCGACAGAATTGTCAAAATAGCAAAGGAGCCGAACTTGCCATCAGCTTCCAAGGAAATAGACGTAAATGGTCTTATGGTCCTGCCGGGATTGATTGACGCGCATGTTCACCTGAGGGATCAAAAACTCGAATACAAGGAGGATTTCTGTACGGGAACCGCGGCAGCGGCGAACGGAGGCGTGACCCTGGTTATCGATATGCCGAACAACATGCCCGTGACAATGGATGTAAACAGCCTAAGGGAACGTATGAGCATCGCGTCCAGTAGATCGGTTGTGAACGTAGCCTTCTACTCTGCTTTCCCATCTGGAACGTGGGAGATGCGAGGCATAGTCCAAGAAGGCGCCAAGGCATTTAAGCTGTACATGTCTGAGAAGATTGGGGGCTTGGACTTGGATGACGATCGAGCCTTGGTTGAAGCCTTTAAGGAAGCCGCCAGGCTTGGCGTTCCAGTGTCGGTGCATGCTGAAGACCAAGGACTTCTGGAACACGCACTGGCGAAGATGAGAGAAGCGGGTCGCAACGACGTTGACCCCTATATTACCGTGCATTCTACGGATGCCGAGGTGAATGCCATCACTCACGTCATGGATATAGTGAAGAGAAGCCGTGGTCGTGCACATGTCTGTCATGTTAGCTCGGGCAAGGGAATGGAAGTAATTGCTTCGGCTAAGCTAGCTGGGCTCCCGGTCACCTGCGAGGTGACTCCTCATCATCTGCTTCTGTCCTCTCGCGATCTGAAAGACCTTGGCCCTGTTGCTTTGACGAATCCTCCCCCGAGATCGGATGAAGACATGCGTAGTCTTTGGTCTTCTCTTCGTTCTGGTCTCGTTGACATCTTGGTTTCTGATCACGCTCCCCACTCCAGACAAGAGAAAGAAAAGTCTTCCTTCTGGGAAGTCTCGCCGGGCATTGCGGGGGTAGAGACATTACTTCCCCTTATGCTAACACAGGTCAGCAAAGGTCATTTGTCACTCTCGACGTTTGTGCGGATGACATCCGAAAGGCCTGCTGAGATCTTCCGAATAGCAAACAGGGGCGTTCTGAAGGAAGGCAACTACGCTGACGTTGTAGTTGTTGACTTGAAGAGAAAGTGGAGAATCGATTCCTCAAAGTTTCACTCGAAAGCGAAGTTCTCTCCCTTTGACGGCTGGCAAGTGAAAGGCAGACCTGTGAAAACCTTTGTTGATGGACGTTTAGTGATGGATGAAGGGGAGATTGTTGGGAAACCTGGGGATGGAAAGATAATTCGATAGGAGAATCGGAAGCTTTGAGGTTCTTGGCCGATGGTATGCTGGGCAAACTGACCCGTTGGCTTAGAATGCTTGGGTGCGATGTCGAGTACTTCAACGATCTGGACGACGACGAGCTCATAAAGCTGGCGATGGACGAAAAACGCATCCTGCTAACGCGTGACACTCAGCTATATAGGAGAGCTTTGGTCAAAGGCGCCGAAGCCTTCCTTGCGGAGGGCCGAACTGAACCTGAGAGGCTCGCAGAGTTGGCCCAGCGTTTTGGCTTCAAACTTGAAGTGAACGTCGAAGATTCGCGTTGTCCCAAGTGCAATACAAAGATAAGTCCGGTCTCTAAGGATGAGATCAGGGACAAGGTTCCTCCCTCAACCTCACGATTCTACGACGACTTCTGGATCTGTCCAGATTGCGGTCAGATCTACTGGCAGGGAAGTCACTGGAAGAAAATCCACCGAACACTATCTCAAGCCAAGCAGATCATGGAAAAGTCGACCAAGCCAGAGCGAGAAGTCGATTCTGGTCCCTCTTAGGTTAGCTCCACCATGTCTGAAGTGACAAGTCTGATTCCTCCGAGGTTCCTGCTTCTGAGCGCCTTGTCCAGGTTAAGGATTGCTTCGAAGGAGTTTGGAGCCATGAGGGGACACACGACCACGTCTGCGCAAGGTTTCGTCTTCGCGATCTCCTCTACCACAGCTGTACGGGGAACTCTGCTTCCCTTCCCATATCTCCCAGTTAGCCCTTGGTATGCCTTAACAACGTGAATACAAGTGCCATAGAAGAGCTCGGGGGGGCAGATGAAATACTTGAAGTCTTGCACGATTCTGCTCTTCAGTTTCTTCTTGAGGGACTTGATGGCAATCTTCTCGATGAAGGTCTTCTCGGCGATCCTGAGATTGGCGTAGCTCTGAATCAGCTTACATAAAGCCGAGGCGGCATTGTCGAAGACGAGATCTTGCCTGCTAATCTGGTTGCTCTCGTAGTCGTACTCTCCGATCCATATTCCCTCTTCGTTGTCTTTCGTTATGGGACGGATGAGGAAGCCTCTGGACTTCTGAAGGGTTCTTTCGAGTAGCCATTCAGCGTCGTCCACAAGATTGCTGTAGCCTTTAAAGCTCTGGTAGATCGAGATGCCCCTATCTCTATCGAAAAGGATTACGGTATCGCCAAGCTTCAAGTCTTTCTCCGGCAACTTCAGCTCCGTCAATGGATATTAACAAGCGATATTAAGTTTTGCCCAAACTTGTTCTGAAAGGTTCCTCTTTTGCGTTTCGGCTTAAGTTTTCAGTAAGGTTTATATTATCTACAGGACTGTAGTGATGCAACATAATCGGAGGATTTATAAGATTGTGGTCAAAACGTAGAGGCGACGCCACGATTTTCAGTCCTCCAAACCGCGAAGCGACACCGTGCCGTTGCCGCGCGGGAACTGACTGCCAAGGAGAGTCTTAGAGCAAACGGGTTCACAGAAGAGAGAATTGATTGGACCTCCTAAGCTTACGCGTTTCGAGAAAGCTCGCATAGTGGGAGCTAGGGCTCTTCAGATTTCCATGGGGGCACCGATACTGGTCACACCCTCTAAGCCCTCGTCCAACCCCATAGAGATTGCTGTTGAAGAGCTCAAACGAGGCGTGCTGCCGATAACCATCCGCAGAACTCTGCCAGATGGGGTGACTTACCAAGACATACCTATAAAATGGCTTCTATAGCCTATTTTTTGGATATTATAACCCTACATCACTTGCGTTTTCGGAACATCAGTATGTCCTGGAAGGTTGTGACGTATTCAAACCCTGTTTCAATGAGTTTTCGAGCGTCTTCAACTGTCTGGGCGGTTGCTGAGTGAAATTCATCTGACTGATACTCGAAAAGCGCTTGTTCTATGTGAACATAGATCTGTGTGTTTCTGATGTTCTTGTGGCCTAATTTTCTCTGGACCAAGAAGGGATCACGCGTTCGGTGGTAAAGCATGGTGGCGCCCCAGTGCCGAAACGTGTGGAAACCAATCTTGAGCAGCCGAGGGTTGTTGAGTTTATGCGCTAATCTCTTGCGCTGCTTGAGGAATAATGTTGCTAGTGTCGATTTCTTCGAGAAGACATATTCACTTCTTCGCGGCAATTGGCTGAGCATCTCTTTAAGCTGAATTGACGCTGTGACCATTCTGGATTTGCTATGTTTTTCCGGGCTGTTTATTGTTATGATTCGCCGCTCAAAGTCTATATCAGTCCATTTGAGGGTGGCTGCTTCCCCAAATCTCGCCATTGATTCTTTGAGGAGCTGAAGAAACGGCGCAAGTGTTCGTCCGCTCCCAGCGATGAACTGGTCAATCTCTGATTCCAGCGGTATGAACGGAATCTTTTCTTCATACTCGTATTTCGGTGGTTCCCAAGAAACACCCATGAACGTTAAGAATTCCTTGTATGTTGTCACCAGCATGGATTTTGTTCTGTTACTCCATCGCATCTCCTGTGCAATTACTTGCTCAACGCTTTGGGGATCATGAAGGTCTGCTCCGGCTCTGAGCAAATATCTGAGATTGTATAGGTATATTTTGACGGTGCCTTCGCTTCTGCCTTTATTGATCTTCTTTAGGGCGAATTCCAAGATCTTCGCTCTGAGCTCTCCCGGGAAGCCCTTCAGCAGATCGCTCTTCTCATGGATCTGCTCGGTGCTCATTTCTTCTCCCTTTTCTGTGCCGTTTTGGACGCATACAAGCCGTTCCGCTTGTTTTTCGCCCGCAACGACCACTAGTGAATTAGGCTCCCTGCTACTTAAACCTCTGGCTCTTTTTTTCCTATTATCGTCTTTGTTATCCTCAAGGTATTCTCTGCCACAGTTCGCGCAGAGCCTCCGCTGCTGACCATTTCGATGCCCGTTTTTCCAGGCTTTATCGTGGCCGCAGTGGGGGCAAGAAGGACTATGCAATGAAGTCCTAGTCATAATTCATCAACTGAGACGGCGAGGTTGAAGCCGTCGTTCCACGCGGTTTTATGAAACGCCGATACAACTGCTCAGCAACAGCCAACTGTCCGGCTTGACTTCTCGGCATGCTTCTCTCTAATTCTGCCATGTATTCATCTATCGCCCGTCCGATTTCTGGATGCTCGAGGTCAATCAAGTCTTGGACCAGAAGACCAATCGATTTCTGAACGGCGAAATTTGCAACGAAGCTACAATACTCGTACAAACCGAGCGTTATGTAACCCTTTTTCGTCTTGATTGGAAAGAATCTGCAGACATCTGGTCTCGCTGGATATATGGTACATGTGTTGCCTTTGAGAAATACGCAAGGCTTAGCTCTTAATGAGTATATCCCATTTTTGAGTTGTTTCGTGTTATTGGAGATCACTATGTAGAAGTCTGTACCTAAGTAAGCTGCGATTCTTTTCAGGTCCTCGACAGTAACTACTATAGGGTCACACCTTCGACAGCACTCTCCGCATCTTGCGCAGAAACTTGAAATATTCTCCTCAATCATCACTATGTCAAGCGCCGTTACACCACTCAGAGCCTCGTTCACGGCTTCCTCAATGTTTTCGGATGTAATCTTGGCTATGAACCGAGGCCTGAATACTTTTGGAACCCGCTCGCGAACTCTTCCCAAGACTTCACGCTTCAAATGGGAAATTAATTCATTACTGTTCTCTCTCTGGCTGAGTACTATTGACCTATGCCTGAGTGGCACTGGGAGTCTTGTTCTGGAACTTGTCAGAACTTCATGTCTCATTTCTCATCTCCCCCTTCAACATCTTTTTTATCTTTACCTGCTAACCCTCTTTTCAAAGCCTGCTCAAACGTTTCACCTGGCTTCAATTGCAGCTCTTTAATATCGCCTTCTCCAATTTCATTCTCTTCGTAAAGGTTGCTTTGGTTGTCTGGGTAGCCTCTTTTAGATAGGTAGGTATCTAGGTTGTTAGTAGAACTAGTACTAGGGGGTAGGTTTGTACCAGCAACCCCGGCAACCAAAACAACCTTTTTGGCTACTATGATGCCTCTAGGGGTTAGCTGATAGCCTGAAGGTTTACTTCGAATGAGTCGGTGTTTCTTTAGAACATTCATGCTTTTGGTTACGGTTTTTGAATGTACTCCTAAATCAGCCGCCAATACGTCCCTACGTACAATTCCTTCCTTGAGTAACGTGTCGAGAATATCTGTGATGTAATTGTCTTCCTTAATGTCTTCAAGTATCATTCTCAGTTCTTCAACAGAGACATCAGTCATTCTCCTCTGGATCTTGGCGAATTCGTCCAATTGATTTAATGTCAACATGTGCTCATAGAATTCACAGGCTTCCTGAACGATCTCTTTGGTCACGATGATCTTCTCCAGGTTTTCATCAGTACTGACGGTGGCTCCAGCCCATGAAGCGCTTAACTTGGCTACTTTTTTGTCAAAGTCGCTTGATACAATAGGAAACTCGCTGCATGCGTATTTTTCGTAGAATCTTTTGGCCTGTGATTCTATCTCCTGAATGGCCTCTGTAGTAAACACAACTTGGTCAGGTTTTCGGCTTTGACACCAGAGGACAATGGCCTTTAGTTTGCTTGCTATCTCGTCCAGCTTCTCTACGGCTAATGGAGGACGTTCAATGATTTTTATCACATTCTGCTCCCAGACGGGTACGAAGAGATCATACCTGGCTATGTCGGGTGGCTGGTACCTGATCGCTTGCAGCCTAAAAGGAAAATTCTTCAAAGCCTCTCCAGATTCAGGATTTCTGATGAAAATTTGCCTAACGCGGCACCATGCTTCTCCTTTGGCGGCTCTCCTAACCTTTAAGAGTCCATCGCTTCTGGCCTCACGGAATTCGATCCATTCCTCTCCCTTCAGTCTATTGGCACCATCGATGATTAGAACCCCTCTGTCCGCATAGATTAGCTCTCCCCACAGAATAATGTAGCCCGTCTTCGTTTGGCTTATTGTGTAGAGTACACCTGTCCTGCCTCCGGTCTCCATGCTTATGTAGAGCCCGAGGTTGAGGAGTCTCCTAACCCTCTTAGCGCCCTCACTCTTGAAAGTCCGTGTGTCCCCATAGATCTCAGTAATCAACCATCCCGGGACTGAAACGTTTTTCCAAGTAACGTATAAGGGACTACAATAGGTCAGTAAGATCGCTTTGAGAAGATCTTCTCGCCCTACCGCTCCTGTCGCTGTTTGTAACTGCCTGACTTGTTCATCTATAGTTGTCTTAGAAAGGAAAGGCTTCGCTTTCTCTAAGTCGAATGTGTCTAGTTCCTTTTTAGCCTCAGTGATGTTGTCAGCGATGAAGACAAGCTGACTTGTTCTGGGGAGAGTTCCCACAGTTCCCTGGCATATGGCGACGCTGCCCGGTTGTGGCGGTTCCTTAGCGACATAAATTTTGACTATTCTCGGTGTCACGCTTTTCTCATCCAGCCTTAACTCATCCACAGCGTCCATAGCAAAGCATTCGGTTAAGGTTCCCATCTTCATGGTGATGGTATAATTGCAGTTTTTCTCAAAGCACTGAGACTTTTCGGGGCACCTCCTCCCAATTAATATCTTAGCGGCTTCGATTCTTTGTGACCCTTCACCTCTCTCTATGAACTTAGCTTGGTCATCAACATAGAACCATGATGAAATACCCTTAAGCAGGGAACAATTTCCGTCATGAGCACATTGTGAAGCCTTGACTTCAGCCCAGATAGGGACTCGGTAGCTGGCTGACACACCGCTAATCAGGACATGGGCTTCCAAGGGTTTCTTGCAATGAAGACTGGTAATCTCGCATAGTTTAACCCTTTCACACCTGCTTACCGGATGGGTCACTAGGTCGCTTAGGTCGAATCCTTCTCTTTTTGCGATCTGAACTGCTTTCCAAAACAGGTCCCCTTTGAGAACGCCTTTTCGTGCTTCTTCACAGCTTATTAGCCCCTCTCTGACCGCTAACCAACTCAGTGTACCTCCGCCGCTGTTGCATCGGAAGCAATGCCAGACATTTTTGCTAAGGTTTACGCAGAAATTGGCGCCAGTCGTGCTACCATGAATTGGATGTGAACCCTGGAATTCATCATTCCCGATACTTCTCAGTTTCGTTGTATCGATAATCTTTTCTATTGGTATGTCGATGCCTAATTCTTTTGCTTCTTCCTTAGCTGTTTCCTCGTTGACTAGTTTTTGCTCGTTCGCCCAATGTAAGGTCGAGCCAAAAATTCTTTCAAGGTCTTTCTTGCTTACCCAGGCGATCGGTGCGTCGTTTATGATTCTATAGGTTCCGCCGGTGTAGTGGTTACATTCTGGGCCTACAACGTATTTGTTGCGTATCTGGATGTTTCCAATGTTTCTGGGGTAGCCATTTTTGTCTAAAACCTTGTCGCTTAATATTGTCGCATTCTCTGAGGCATCGGTCCTAATGTAAAGGTGCCTTCCCGATTGGCTTCCGGTTTGGATTGCTAAGGTGCTAGGTAGTCTTTCTGTTATGTTAGGGTGATGCTGGTAAAGCTCTTCATCTGCATCAATTATGCCTATCCCTTCGCCTGCCTTGACTCCATAATTGTTTCCCGCCTTTAACCAATTCCGAAGTCCGGGATCATCCGCCTCGTAAGGGTGATCTTGCCATCCGTGTTCAACTGCCCCCTTGCCCGAATGAGTATCTCCTAGAACGGGTTTAGCCACTTTGATGTAGCGAGGCCCAAAGGGCTTCAATTTCTCAACTACAGATCTAGGTATTTCAACGATTTGGTGTGAGTTTCTAATTCTATTCAAAGGTAGACACTTTCCGATCCTGGGTTCTACCTCAATCTCAAGACAGATTCTTCGTAGAATTCCCAGATTTAAACTTTTTTCGAAAAATAGAAGTAATTATTAGCATTAATTAGAAAATAAGTAATGTTTTGCAAGTATTATTTTAGAATACATTTTTTAGAATACATGATAAGCGATACGAGAAAGCATGAAGTCCGCTCAATTCGATCGGAAACCTCAAAGTCGCATCAGGTTTATTTTTCTTGACCGCGGGCGGGATTATTGGCATACCCTTATGCGGGTGCGAAGCGTAGAAAAATCTTGCCAAAATTCCCCGAAATAGCGGGCGTAGGTCGTTGTTTTTCCGCGTTGTTCATACTCTTTTGGTGTGTAGGTGCTGGTGGTGAGGTACACGGATTCTTGAAGAATGTTAAAAATATATCACAAAATCATCAAACTCGGATGTGCAGGACTATCCTGCGATCCCCAGGAGAACCGATGATTCCTACAAAGAAAAGTGCGACTAAGATTATTTCTAAGAAAAGGAAACAGGACGGGTTGGAGCGGAATACGAGGGCAATTCCCGAAATGTTTGCAAGTAGATATCCTATTAAGTGAGGTGAAAGCGCGACAACCCATCTCTTCTTTCCTGTTAGGGATGTGACAGCTTTATTTCCATCTTCGATATGAGTAGCCTTGTCACCGAGCGCCCGTGCTACGAATACGTGGATGTTTTCATGAATAGTTGGTGGACGCGCCCAGTAGATGAGTAAGTGAGGTAGAACGGAAATGACCATAAAAAACGCCGTTATTAAATTCATTCTACCTCCAACATAATTGTGGCCATAATAAGCGTGCGCTCTACTCAGTTATTGAGTTCGGTCGGCAATTTTATCCCACGTATCCCTATGTTTCTCTACCTGTTTAAGACTCGTGGTATGACCTCTGTATGGCTTACCACTCTTGGTTATTTGTTTGGGCCAGATCAAGACATTCTTATCATCAATGATGACTTCACCAGTTTTTATCTTATCAGAATGAACTTCTTCTATCAATTTTTTCCAATCATCCGCAGTTAAGATGTAAAAGTCTGGCCTCTCTGTTTCCTCTTTATTCTGGTAATCGACCAAGACGAGAATTGCGTCACCATAAACTCCTCGACAGTTTGGCCATGTTGGTCCCTGTTTAGCCTTGACTTGAATTCTCAGCATCCCTTCATCTGTATCGATAAGTAAATCTGTCCTCTTCCTAAGTCCCAATGTCAATTGAGCATACAGGTTTCTCCGGCATAGTTCTGATGCGGTTGCGAATTCGGCTGCTAAGCCAAGGTTTTGTCTCTCAATCTTCATTTCACCCACCCTCACTGTATTCTTTCTAAACTGCCTTAAATCAGTTTGCCAATAGCATGCATGCATATGTTGCCAGTCTAGAGGTACCTCCTAGTACTTATTCTGCTAAAAAATATCTACCTACCCTTCTAAAAGAGGCTACCCAGGCAACCAAAGCAACCTTTCTAGATACGCGATTGCCTTTCATTCCTCATTGATGTTTTGAAAAAGTTTTATTCGGTTGCTATGAGGGGAACGAAAATTCTGTGTATTATCTGGTTTATTGTTCCTTATGTTTATCTAGGAATTCTCTTATGGCTTCTCGCACAGTCTCAGCGACTGAAACGTATCGGCCTTTGGACTTCTCAACGAAGTCCTCCAACTCGAGGAATAATTGTTCTGGTATGGATAGGTTTCTGTAGCCTTTACGCACCATTGAATTGTTTCCTCGGAGAAGGTTAGATCTGCTGCAATAAGACAGTTTTCGAGCACCCGTCCAGTACATTTTTATACTTTAGATGATATCTTCCTCGGTGTTGAGGAGAAACCAATTTGTTTACGCTAGATTGCACAATAACTCGGAAGACTTTGGAGTTGGGTTTCATCTACATTCCGAAAGGTAGTGTTTCCCTTGTTCCTTCAGCCGATGCTCCAGTAAAAATAGTAGCCCTTTTTGATGATGAAGATAAGGAAACTGAGTTAACATATAGTCCCAAATATAGGAGAATCCATGGCCTATCCGCATTCTACAGAAAACACAATGCTCAAGTTGGAGACCTTGTAGAAATCGATGCCATTGAACCGTTCAAGAGGTATAGGTTTAGATTTAAGAGGACCGCTGAGTTGAAACAGCCTACAATCAAGAAGCCTCTTGAGACAGCTCCTCTTGTCGGTCCTCCTATTAACTTTCGAGGTTTGATATATGCACCGGTCAACGAGAACGGTGTGATTTTCCTATTCAGCAAAGTCGCAGAAGACTTGGGCATCACTATCGACGGAATCCAAGTCAAGTTTCCAGACGCCTTCGGAAAACGATACGAGAAGGATAAGGGATACCCAATTACCATTGAATTTGAGTATAAGAGCAGCGACTATGAGAGGCATGGACACCCAAAGGAAGGATGTGACCTCATCGTATGCTGGGAACATGATTGGAAAGGATGCTTAATGCAAGTCATCGAACTAAAAAGCCTAGTAAAAGAACTGCCACGCAAGTGACCTTCAGAGAACATGATCACTTTTATAACATCGGTAATAGTTTCAAGCTCATTTTGGTTCGTTCGATATATAGTCACAGAGGGTTTTAAGGTCGATCTATCTAATGTTCATTGTCACGTCCCTAATTGTACAATAAGAATTCCTACAATGTCAAATGTTTTGCTTGTTTGTGCTGGATATATATTATTTGACCCTATCTGTTGTTCACAATTTTTGTATAGGAGAAGAAGAAACTTAACATCAACAGGTGAGAGCATCGTGGAGTATAATGGTCCGCTTAAGGCTTTAGTCTTGCGTGATGACAAGAATGCGCTAAAAGATTTTGGTGACATTCTTGCAGTTGCCAGATCCCAAGCGAAGAGGATCCTTCGCACAGATAGCAACGTGAAAGTCGTAGACTTAATACGTGTACCGTACGGATGGATCGCAGTATTCGAGACATCCGAATAGGTTGAAGCTAATACCAGAGGTCGTGCTGGGCGGATGGCTTTCTCAAGGAAGTGTCTGTAGAAAATAACGCGCTGTCTGAACCAAGAATTTCCGCGGCCTTTTCAATTTTTGTGATGCTCACATGGGTTTTTTGGTATCCTAGAGTTATCATGTTTTACTCGGTTCCTTCAGAGCCCAATTACCTATTGCTGAATGATGATGGAGATTTTTGTGAACAAGACGATTCCCGTTATTGGTGGATTTGGTGTTCCGACGATGTCGATTATGAATATGATTTTTCCGATAACGGGACACTATACGCTGAAACGTGGAGTAAGAGTTCTGAAAGAAAGTATAGATTAGCGACTATGAAACAGTACAATGATCACGGATTGCCCTCTTTCATTTCCCTAGATGGTAAAAAAGTCAATATCGAGTTTGGTGTCACGATCCTCAATATCAATGTATCTCATAGCGAGGAATTTCTGCGGTTAAGTTTGGTTGTATGTGTTCATCTCGATGGTGGAAAAATGGAGCTTTACATGGAATATGATTTTTATCAGAGTCCCAATTGCAGAAGAGAAATTTGTGAGGGGGGAAATTTCAGGTATTGTGTTATTGGTGATCAGACTGTCGACGATGGTTGGGTATACTATAGAATTGACTTCACCGATACTTTTATTGCTAAATGGGGGAAGCATATCTACGATATGGGTAACTTGCAGGCAGTAATATTCACGATTGAGCTTGAAAACGCTAGGGCTGCTTTGTGCGCTGACGATGTTAGATTGTTTGTTTATGAAAACGTTCCTTAACAAACGCAAAATCTGGTAATGGAAGTCTTTTTCAACAATCTTATTAACTGAATAGTCTCTATTTTTTACAACGAGTGGGAGATGCTTGCCTTCATAGATTCTTAGAAGTCAAAGACTTGTTATGGGAGGGAGAAATTGAAGGCCAACGTGAGTATTGGAATATGCGCTTATAACGAGGTAACTAACATTGGGAATCTCCTGGATAGTCTTCTAAGTCAACCTTTTTTTCATCACCAGGAATTGATAGAAATTATCGTTGTATGTAGTGGTTGTACTGATGGAACTGATGATATTGTAAGGGAGTTTCATGAGAAAGATTCGAGAGTCAGGCTATTGTTTCAAAGGTCAAGACAGGGCAAAGCTATGGCCCAGAACATAATATTGCGGGAGGCTAAAGGCGATGTCATCGTTTTTCTATCAGCTGACACCTATCCGGCCAAAGGCAGCATAGCAGTTCTAGTCAATACAATCGGGGGAAAAGTTGCTGGTGCTGATAGCAGAGTATTGCTGCTTAATGAACCATATGGTTTGGCCAACTTCATTTCACGCTTCACATGGAAGCTCCATAATTGTACAATGATGTATGAGAACGAACGTGGTCGGCTTGCTCATCTAGCTGGGGATATGTTTGCTATTAGAAGAGGTATCGTTGATGAAATCCCTCCCTATGTGATAAACGACGATGCCTATATGGGGATGGTAGTTCGTTCGAAAGGATACCGTATTCTATATGTTCACCAATCTGTTTGCTATATATGGGGTCCCTGCACGATAAGAGATTACATTGATCAGCGCCGCCGTGTACTTTTTGGTCATCGCCAATTGAAGCAAGTATTAGGCAAGCCCCCAACGGTGTTGAAGACACTGCTGTTCCATCGACCTTATGACGCAATACGTATATTCCTCGGAAAGGTAAGGACATTGAATCTCAGGGACTTGGCAAAAATACCAGTGGTCATCATTTTGGAGATGATGGCCAGCTTGCTGGCTATTTGGGATGACAGAAAGAAACGGGTGGAGAGGCATATTCTTTGGGATCGTATTGGCTCAACTAAGATGTTGGCGAAGAGAGAATGACTAGGTGTTGATTTACATTTACAAGAAGCAAACGCTGGTAAAGAGTCTCAAATACTTGCTTACTTCTTTCCTAGCCGGGATGGTCATTTTCTCTAGTTTCCTTCCTTTTCCAGGCGGATTGGGGTACACTGTCGTAAACCCACAATGCATTTCCTGGGCACATCCCTTGCAACTTTACCTTGTCGCAAAAGAGAAGTTTTCAAAGAGACTTCACATGGTGCTTAGCACAATCCCCCTAGTGTTTATGTACGCTTGTTATAACCCCCTTCAGTTCGTCTCTGCCGTAGTTATCTGGGAAGGGTGGAATTACCCACCCTGCGGTGACCTTGTCATCCAGTTGTCGCCGGCTATTTTCAATAACGTAACTATTGTTTTTGCCATCAGTCTGTCTTGCGTAGTGTCACTCTTTTCGTTAGTCTCGATAAAAAGACGCATAAATGACGACTTATCGCGGGCGGTGTAAGCATGAAGATACTTCACCTCACTGAGCACTACTTGCCCTTTTACGGAGGTGTTGAAACTGCTGTGCACGAACTCTGTAAACGGTTGGTTAAAGATGGTTTTGACGTTGAAGTAGTTTGCGAGAGAGAGAAAGGAACAGCAAAACATGAGATCATAGATTGTGTGAAGGTCCACCGTGTTTTGGGGCTTGAACTAATCAAGTTGAAATACAATGTCGGAAGAGTTGCTCCCGCGATGTTACTTTCTGCTATCGGAACCGACGCAAATATTGTCCATGCCCATTCTTATGGTTTCTTTCCTACATGGGTCTCCATGTTTACGAAAAAACCAAAAGTAATAACTACTCATAGTGACCCGACCGCCAAAATCTACCCACTTTGGGATGCGTTTAGGGAGATTCCTATAAGGTTATGCGACCATGTTGTTGCTACGACAGAGATGGAAAAACGACATCTAATTCGTAGAGGAGTTAGGCCAGAGAACATAACCGTGATTCCGAACGGAGTTACTTTTCCTCCGCCCGAAGCTCCCGAGCTTGACTTTTCTCCCATGATTTTGTGTGTAGCGAGGTTGGATGTTGTTCACAAGGGTCAAGACATTTTACTTAACGCTATGCCCAGAGTTCTATCGGTTGTCCCCGATGTTACGTTGTTTATAGTGGGTAGTGGCGATGACTTGGAGAAACTGAAGGAACTCTCTAAGAAATTACGTGTCAAAAAAAACGTTGAATTCCAAGGGGCGGTCGATCAATCCACAAAGAATTTGTACTTGAGAAACTGTGATGTCTTCTGCGTTTCTCCACGAACTGAAAGTTTCGGGATTGTTTATCTTGAAGCTATGGCCTACGGAAAACCAATCGTGACGACAAAGGTCGGCGGGGTCCCTGAGGTTGTTGACGACTGCGCAGTTCTAGTGCCCCCGAATGACCCCGATTCGCTAGCTGACGCGCTGGCTGAGATGCTAACCAACAGGAGAAGAGCCGAGAACATGGGTAATCGGGGGTTGGAGAGGGTTAAGCGATTTGGCTGGAACGTAATAGTCAAAGAATACGAGCAACTCTATGCAAAGTTAGAGAAGAGGACCCGGTGCATGGATTACCTTAATATACCGTGGTGAGGCTTAATGCAGGCACATAGACACTACGATAACGTCTATAAGTGGATTCAACTCAACCAATGTTTATCCTGTAAATTTATCTTACCAATAGATTATGAGAACAGCTCAGTTTACGTAATGAAAACAAAAGAGATCGACGAATGAACAAGAAGATATTACTTTTTGCTGGCTTGATATTGCGGGAGTTCCTATCTTTTTGGACAGGTCACCCTTACGATTTCGAGGTGTGGGTGAGGGTTGGTCATTACGTCGCCCAAGGCAGCAATCCCTATACCTATCTCTATTATATAGAAGGAATTAGCTTTGCGCCATATGAAGCTCTCTTATCAATTGGATATCCTCCTTTATGGGCCTTAATTTGCGGATTAATGTATAGCATGTACTACATATCAAGCGGTTCCCTATCTCAATCCCCTCTAGTCTATTATTTTCTGATCAAGCAACCGGTCATACTCGGCGACCTGCTCGTCGGGATTATATTCTGCAGATGGTTTGCGCAGGAAAAGCTTGATAGTGCGCTGGTTTTCTGGATTTTAAATCCGATGACGATTATTTTGTCGAGTGTTTGGGGTATGTTTGACTCCCTGACCCTTGCCCTATTGCTGCTCTCAATTAAATTCGTAGTATTCGACAAAAAGGATAGCATCAGCGGAGTACTTCTCGGCATCGCTACTTCCCTAAAGTTGATACCCCTCATTTTCGCACCTATCGGCCTCAAGTTTGCTGCAAAAAAGAGACAATTCATTCTTTCCTACTCTCTCGCAATATTGTTAACTGCAATTTTCCCGTTTTTTGTGTTCAACTGGAGCTTAGCGGGTTTCTATCACGCCATGGAAAGCCAAGCGGTCAACATTCGCGAGCAACCCGCTGTGGGTGGAATGACCGTTTTTGGCTTATTAGAACCAATAATGATACTTTGGTCTAAAGATCTTTTCATCGGACCTATTATTACGCCCTTGAATTATTTGTGGATAGTTGCCTTTTCCGTCTTTTACGCGTTCTTATATCTTAAGCCTGCAAATGAACTGAACTATTGTGAGGCCATCAGACTGTATATCATTGCGGCTCTATTATTCTTGTTAACGAGGCTTTACATAGCCGAGCAATATGTGCTTTATGTGATAGGTCTCATGATCATAGATGTGTTTATGTTTCACCTAGAGAGGAAAACGCTGCTAGATACCATTTGCATACTATCCCTCACATATCTAGTAATCAACAACACTCTCCTTGTGAGGTTCCTTTCACCTGTGGCTCCATGGGCGTTCTCTTGGGATATGGTTTTCAATAATTCGCCGCCAAGCGAAACAATTAGGCATATATTTAGGTTGCTGGCGGGCTTCATCTTCTATGCATCCACGCTTCAGTTATTTTACATTTACTCAAAAGATTACAGTGAGCAATTAGAATCCTGGGTGGTCACAAAGGTCAAAAACGCTCTAAAGCCAGAGTGTCTGAAGTACTATCTGTACTTATTCTTACTTACTATTAATGCCTTGTTCCTAGACTACGTTATAGTAAATATGATCAAAGATTGGCAGTTTGTTCTGAATGAAAGATTCGCCCTGAATCTGCCGCTTTTCGGCTTATATCACCTTCTACTCCTCTCTCTTACTGTGGGATTTGACGTCAGCGTTTGTCTTTTCATGGCGGGCAGCTTGGAAGAGAGGCTTAAGGCCTTTGCAAGACTTATGCTGCTTAACATGCTGATGATAGGGATAGCGCAACCCCTCTTCCAAGTCCTGTGCGGCAAACCCCTTCTGTCAGGCGAGCCGACCTTTGTTCTCTGGTTTCTATTAGATGAGAGGATTCTCGTCGGCTATTCAGTAATAGGAGCTATCATAGGACTTATCATCGTTGAGGATGTCTTTAAACTAATTAAAGAGAAAAGCTTGTGCGAGAGACTGGCCAGTATCAGATGACAGAATCTGAAATCTGCTCTAAGGGAAGATTGAACTATGGTAGAGCCCTATGACATTTTAGCTTTATCAAGAGAATCGCATAAGATGGATATTCAGAAAGCTGATAGCTACACTGTCAGAAGGTTGCGTAGAACAGCCGGTCTGCTAAATGAAAAATCTGTCTTGGATGTTGGTTGTGGCTGCGGTCTTTTGCATAGAATTCTGGGAGAAGAAATAACTTATGTAGGGATTGATTTCGTAAAGGAATCTCTTATGAGTGGCAAATGGCTCGGCTTCTCTTCAGCCCATAAGATCGCAGCTAGTGCGCACGCGCTACCGATCAGGGATAACTCTATCGAAGCTGTGGTGTGCTCGGAGGTTCTAGAACACTTGCCTTACGACTTACCAGAGAAATGTCTGTTAGAGGCTTTCAGGACATTGAAGGATGGTGGAATCTTGATATTAAGCGTGCCAAACTTCTCTCATCTTGTAAATCGCTTGTACTTCCTGATATGGGGTCGCGTTCGTGGATTGAACGACACACTTCACGTAAACTTTTTCTCGGCAGATAATCTAGAGAGGCTTTTGAAGATCAGTGGCTTTAAGGACATAAAAAGACACGGGTTCGACATCTTCCTCGAGCCCAGTAGTCTCCTAACTCGTCTTGCATCTGGAATTCCTTACAGTGTAAGAAAGGGTATAGCAAATTACATACACATACTCGATCAATTGATCATGTTGAAGGCCTCTAAGGGGAGCACAAATGAGAATAGCCTTTCTCCTCCTCCATGATTTCGAGATTCGTCCTACTCCTTCCAACCCTAGGAAAGCTGCTACCATCGTCGACAAGATCTTGGAAGACGAGAATAGACTTGAAGAGGCAGGAAGTCGTGAAAGGACCTTTGTACTGAAGTCTTGCTCATGGACCAGTGTGATAAGGAAGCTAACCCGTCTTTACGAATCAGTGTTGTCAAAATAAGAAATAGGGGGTTTAGGGGACGATTTCTATTATGTTCCATGTGTCTACCGGGTCTACCTTCGCGTTTCCGTTCTCGTCTATCCACTGGATGAGCATCGCCCGGCCCTCAAGCGTGAATGGCAGCTGTCCCGTATCGAACAACTGTAGCGCTAGGCACCCGGCTCTCGTGGCGTAACCTCCGAATCCTCCAACCCAAAGCACATACCTCCCCTCCTCGGGAACATAGATTACCTCAAGCACGGCTAGGTCTCTTAAAGGCTGTGATCCAACCCACTCTGATTCGTAATAGGTCGTTGTTGGCGTGATGATTATCTGCTCACCTAGCCCGTCGTCGTAGTACATGTACACCGGGGCATACCATGGGTTGCAGAAGTACCTCCATGTGATCATATTGACTCCAGGACCAGCAACCGTGATGATATTCGTTAAGCCTTCAACGGGCCAGTAGTAAACCTTCCATTCACTTTGGTTATACCATGCAATATCAGTATCCAAGTAGAACCGTGCGTTAGCAACGCTTCCATATCTACCTAGAATAGCAGCCACACCCATGCCGCCCACAGTGTCCAACGTATGTGCAGATCCGCAGGGACCATGAGGATCACTCGTACCAACAACAACAGTCGAATTGACGGCACCATCCAAAGCAAAAGTCAACGGAAAGGCTGAAAGATCCGGTGCAGTGAGTACTGTGAATGAGTAGTAACCTGTATCTGGATCATACTCTTCATCTATCCCGTCAGTGAAGTAGAAGAAGAAATCGTGGTTCCCAGCGGAAAACCCAGATATGGTTTTCACGAACCATTCACCGTCGATGGGGTTCCCGACGAAAGAATCCATTTCGAAGTACTGCCACCCTGAATCATAAACATAGATGCGCTTTACCACCGCGGGATCAGCATCTTGATCCACATATTTCACAAGAAGCGTGAATTCAGTATCTCGATAGCCCGTTTGGGGATCAATGACTCCATCAGACAAGACGGGGAAGAGATTGTAGTCTATGGTATTCTGATATGCTTCGAAGTTCATGGTATGTGAATTCTTTCCCGCAGATCTCCAAGCGCTATAGTATTGAGCAAAGGTGTCATCAGTTTGGCTTCTCAAGACATCCCACATGTCAAGCAACCCCCCTGTGAACGTGTCTAGTCCCTCGTTCATGATGTCATAAACATCCCAGAGGGCTCCGGCGACATGTCCTTCTACCTCGTCTCCCTCATCCCAGCCAGAGGTTCCCCATGTTGGAGTTTCTAGGTTAACCTGGGAACCTGTGCCCCATTCAAACACTGAATCCTCCCATCTGCCGTAGCTTTGACAGACTAGGGGGAAGAAGTCCGCCCAACCTTCAGTCCAACCCATGTTGGTGTTGCTCCTAAGGTTGATATAGTGGGTTCCTCCCGCGTTTGGCGGCCAATATTTACTGTATGCGTTATACATCACCCAATGTGCATATTCGTGCTGAGCAATGTCTAGTGCTTTACTGAAATCAATTGTATCTATGTAGATGATCCCTGAGATCAAGTCGATACCTGTCCCCCATCCGTCAGGCATCTTGTAGCGGACTGTCACTTCTGGAGGTACGTAGGCAGGACCCTCATTCGCCATGAAATCCCATGCACCGCGGTCATAGTAGTCTAGAACAACAGACTCGTATATTCGCCAGGCTCCCGAATAGTCCCACTGATCGGGTGGCCTCCACCCTCCAATATCATAAATCGTATCCGACAGCGATGGATAGAAAGCGGGAGTATAAGACCGGTATTCGGAGCCGTCAGGATAGGTCACGTGGCATGCGCTTGTCCATGGCAACATTACAACGTAGAATCCGTAAGCACCGGGATTTTCGATCGGAATTTCAAAGTATCCTTCCGCAAGCCCATCCTTCGGTCCTGTAATGTCTCCTCCTAGGAAAGCGTTGTCAGAATAGCGGAAGATCCACACTGTTCCCCAGCACATCGGTCGGAGTTCATCGTTTCGGATTTGTCCTAGTGACGGTACACTATCCTCACTTATGTAACACCAGAATCTGCCTCTTACGGTCAATGTTCCAGGCGACTCAGGGAGCGATGATTCCAGTCTTGGCTCTGGTGTAATTCCCCTGAAAGGCAAGCCTGCCACATCAGGGGGTGCTTCAACTGGTATTGCAGAATCCTTATAGTCGAACGTCGGACCAACATGCGCGGAGTCTTCGGGTATCGAGATGTAAAGTCGATCTAAGTCTCCATACCAGCTGTCTTTGCCAAAGCTGTACCCTGCAGTTGCCTGAATAGCGCAGTTCCCCGCTTTACTGACCTCAATCACTGATTCGACCTCGACTGTCCCACGGGCTGGAATGTCACCAGACCACGAGAGATCACCCTCAACTCTGGTGATGCCTTCTGGCAATATGATTTCTGCCGTTACATTTACTGCTTCGATAACCGATGTTACGATACACGTTAGCTTAGTTGACTGACCTACAACGGGCGCTCTTGCAAGAGATAACTCGACATCTATCGGGGAAGAAGGAGGAATACACGTTAGCTTAATTGACTGACCTACAACGGGCGCTCTTACAGGAGACAATTTGACATCGATCCTGTTGAGACCTGTGAATGCTGAAATCAGAAGAAGCAGAATTGCCAATAACGCGTAGAGAGTAACAACTTTATTCGAGAATGCGTTTGTCATATATCTATTCCCCTCATCTATGTATTATTTTGTCTATATAAAAGGATATGGAAGGAGATTCCCTTTTCTGCAACCAGATTCAGTTAACAGATGGGAATGTACAGTAAAGTCCCATACGTATGGAATATTCATGGGCGCATATGTACAATAAAAGAGTGTTCTTGAATCCAACTCTTAGGAAGGTTCAGTTTCTTGAATTTCGTCCGAATCACCTGAAGGAAATGGTTTTTCGCTGATATACGCGAAATTTTCTGACACCGAAACGTAGACTGAATCTACGTCTCCGTACCAACTATCTCCTCCGAAGGGATATCCCGCAGTCACCTTGATGGTCCAATTCCCAACTTTAACTGCCTTGATTACTGCGTTGATTTCGACCTTCCCGTTCTCTGGTATGCCACCGCTCCAGTATAGATCGCCGCTCACGAGGATGAAACCTTTAGGTAGTGTGACAAGAATCGTGGTGTTGGGGGCATCAAAGATCGATGTCACAACGCACGTGAGCTCAGCAAATTGATTCAGCGGAGGCGCACCAGAAAGGGATGCCTCCAAATCAATCGGAGAGGAGGGCGCTTCCTCTGAAGTCAATTGTGATCTGCGTTGGGGCTCAAAAAGCAAAGAGAACACGCCGAGCGAATAACAGGCACCTGCAAGTAGACAGGACAGAGCTGCGATAAATCCGTAAAGCCATACTTTCTTCCTAGCCGTTCTCCCCATAAGAAACACTGTAGATAGAAGTCTGACATGTTGTATTTAAGTCTAAATTCTGGTACACTTCGTCCAGAAGATAGAACAGTCCCAGTTACCTAACCAAAATCGTTGTCCTTCACGGCTGTTACTTTATCGATCGAGAATACGTATGACAGGACTATATCAGCTGTTCACAAGCACATGACGATACTTTTTCAGATCCGATCGCTTCTTTTCCAGCTTTTTCCATAGAAATACCGGGATGTCATTCGGCAAAAAAAAGAAAAGGGATTTTGCGACCCGCCAAAAGACTCTGGGGATAATCCGACTCGGATTCATAAAATGGCTTCTGTAGGTGCTTCTTTGGCTTCGTTGTATGTTCTCCGGAAAGGCATCCACTTTCTGAACAGAGAATCGCAGCCTACTTTTGCGAGCAGCCAGAAGGCAAGCATGTCTGAAAATGGGTCGGGACAGATTAGGAGAACGACTGCAGACGCCACAACTGCATATCTCAAAATTCGCTTACGCGATAACTGGTTCATTCCAAGCAAGTTGGTTCCCGTCAGAACATGCGACCCTCAGTCCCTATAGCGATTATGAAAACACAACAAGTATTGCGAAAACAATTTTCCGATCCAGATTGGCAGCACTAGCAGGTTTGGATGTGCATGTTACGGAAGGCGCTGGATGGATCTTCTCTCACAGCACCCTCAAGCAGAAAACAGCTTTGAAACCTTGTTCGAGAAGAACAGGAACTTTACAGATGTTCAAGGCTTCGCTCGAGTTCCTCTAGGGCTTTTATTGGGTCTGTGTTCTGGGTGATGAAGGAGCCCACGACCGCTATTCGTGCTCCGGCCTTTCTGGCTGCAGCTATAGTCTGAGGGTTCATTCCGCCATCAACTTCTATGATTTTCCTCGGGAACCTCTGAGAGAAATAGGCAATTCGTCTTGTGGCTCTTGCGCTGTATTTCTGCCCTCCTTCCCCCATCGGAACGGACATTAGCAGAACTGTGTCCGCGGATTCCACGATCTTTTCCGTGAGGATGCTTCTGGGTGTTGGAAGGTTTAGGCAGATTCCAGCTGCGTATCCACAATCTTTCAGAAGCCTTAGAGCTTTGACCGTTTCTTCTTCTGAGCTGAAGGATTCGCATTGAATGAAGATGGTCGTTTCCGCTCGATCTTCTCTCGCTATGAATTCATTGATCTTCTGAATAATGGGAAGAGGATCGCTGACCATCAAGTGGATGGCTAGGCGGGTCCTCCGCCGAAGACTTTCGTGCAGACGCCTAATCAACTCAACCGGAAATCGCGTCTTGCCAGGTATCATCGGCGGCCTCATGACATCTATGTGCACTCGGTGGATCTTGCCACTGTCGATCAGCCTCGTTATCTGCGAAAATGAGCCTGACTCTTCAACAGCGTCTTTATGCTCAAGAAAATCAGACTCGTACTCTAAGATCGATAGAGAGATCATCATTTCTGTACAGCATTAGAAGGGCGAAAGCTCTAGATAATATTTATAACTTGAGAGGGAAGGTTACAGTATGGTTGGGCTCGAGTTTTTTGTCGGAATTGACAACGGTACCCAGAGCACAAAAACCATAATCATCAACGGCGAAACAGGCGAAGTTGTAGGAAAAGCAACAAAAACCTATGGCCTCATAGAGGATCGCCCACCTGGTCATAAGGAGCAGGATCCTGTCGTCTGGATTGATGCATTGCACGAGACTGTTAAAGGAGCTCTGGAGGAGGCGAAGATTGATCCGGCAGATGTCAGAGCCATTGGTGTTTCAGGTCAACAGCACGGCTTAGTCCCACTCGATGAGCAGGGAAACGTTGTCAGACCCGTCAAGCTGTGGAATGACACAAGCACAATCAGAGAATGCGAGATTCTGACTCGAAAGCTTGGAGGAGAGAAAGCGGTCATAGAGCTTCTGGGGCTTACGATTCCACCAGGCTTCACCGCTTCGAAGGTCCTCTGGCTCAAACGACATGAACCCCGCAACTACAAGAGGCTTAAGACGATTCTGTTGCCGCACGACTACCTGAACTTCTACTTGACAGGAAGGAAAGTTATGGAGTACGGCGACGCCTCCGGCACAGCCCTGATGAACATCAGAACCAGAACATGGAGCAAGAAGACCTCGGAAGCCATCGACCCCTATCTGAAAAGTAAGCTTCCTCCGCTGCAGAGTTCAGACAAGCCCGTTGGCGCGATTCGAAGAGAGATCGCCGAGAAGTTTGGCTTTAGTGAAGATGTTGTCGTAAGCGCTGGCGGAGGAGACAACATGATGGGTGCCATAGGAACCGGAAACACCCGTGAAGGAATAGTCACCGCAAGCTTCGGCACCTCAGGCACCATTTACGCGTACTCCGATGTCCCTGTTGTTGATCCGGAAGGTGAGATCGCTGCCTTCTGTGATTCCACTAACGCTTGGCTTCCTCTTCTGTGCACGATGAATGTTACTGTTGCCACCGAATTCGTGAGAAACCTTTTCAACCTGTCGTACGCTGAGTTAACGGAGGCTGTAGATAACGCTCCCGTAGGTTCAGACGGTCTGATTCTTCTTCCCTACTTTGAGGGTGAAAGGACCCCAAATATTCCTGACGGAACAGGCGTCCTCTATGGGCTGAACAGCCGGACTTTCGAGAAGTCGCGTTTTGCTCGAGCTGCTATGGAAGGCGTGACCATGGGGATGAACTACGGGCTGAACAGGATGAAGGAGCTGGGCATCAAACCTGAACAGATAAGGCTCACGGGCGGCGGCTCAAAGAATCGGGCTTGGCGGCAGATAGCTGCTGACATATTCGACGCAGAGGTGGTCTGCCTGAAGATAGATGAGGGTGCAGCCTACGGGGCGGCTTTGCAGGCGCTTTGGACCTATCGTAACTATGTTGGAGAGAAAACCACCATTCAAGAGGTGACTGACCGTTATGTCGAAGTTGATGAGAAGACCCAAGCCTCACCGAGACCCTCCAATGTCGAGGTATACAAGGAGCTCCAGAGGGTCCAAGACAGACTCAGCCTAAGTCTCAAAAGAACATTCAGCAAACACAGGGAGTTCCTGAACCGCCATGTGTCACAGTGAAGCCTTGATCATCTCGTCTGCAGTAGACCTGCGAGGTGTGCGGATTGTGTGTTAGGAGGAGTGCATAATGGATCCGGTGAAGTTGCTGGTAGTCTATGACAGTCTGACGGGGAACGTTGAGGCCATGGCCAAGGCAGTTGCGGAAGGGGCCAGTGAAGCCGGGGGAATTGTTACTTTGAAGAGGGTCGAAGAAGTTGAGGTTGAGGAGATACCTTCGCATGACGCATTCGCATTTGGTTCACCGACACATTGCGGCACCATGACTGCGAAGATGAACGACTTCTTCAACCAGAAAATGATCAAGTATTGGGGCGATCTCAGATACAAGGTTGCAGTTGCATTCGCCTCGTCCGGCGGGTTGGGAGGAGGCAACGAGATGACGCTCTTTTCGATCATCTCTGCGATCATAAACTTTGGCATGATGACCTTCGGCGTACCCGACTACGTTTCCCCAGGCGTAACACTTCATTACGGCGCCGTTTCCATAGGCGAACCCGACAGGAGCTCGCTCGAAGCGTGCAAGCTACTTGGAAGAAGACTGGTTGAACATGCGGAAATACTTAAGAAAGGCTTGAGTAAGTGACCGTCCCTTGCCTTTGATTGGGCTGAACCGGAGAAAACGTTAAGAAATCGTTTTATAATCCCTCATCAGAATTCTTGCCATCACTCATGGAGCATACAGAGATGCGGAAGTTGAACATAGCGTTCGTGGGCTGTGGGGGTATAGCTGACGCTCACGTCGAAGGCTACAAGGACCTGCATACTCGAGGCGTAGAAGTCTTCGAGGTGAAGGCAACCTGTGATGTCTACGCGGAGAACGCCGAGGCAAAGGCCAAAGCCATCAGTTCTTTTCAAGAGTCCAAGCCAGTGGTCTTCACGGATCTTGAGGCGATGCTCAAAGAGGTCAGCTTGGACGCGGTTGATCTCTGCTTGCCTCATAACGTTCATCATACCGTAGCTTGTCAATGCCTAGAAAGGGGACTTCATGTCATAATAGAGAAGCCTCTCGGGATAACCATGAGAACCGCAAAGCTCATAGTAGACAAAGTCATGAAAAGCGGAAAGACCTTGGCCGTTGCAGAAAACTACAGAAGAGAACCCAAAGAGAGGGCCTTCTGGTGGGCAGTCCAAGAGGACCTGATAGGCGATCCGCGCATGGTCATCTGGGCGGCGTCTCACTGGGGACCTAAGCCTTGGGGTTGGAGGGAGGACAGATTCGTGGCCGGCGGAAGCTGGGTTTTCGATGGAGGCGTTCATTGGGCTGATCTCGATCGTTATCAGTTGGGCAGAGAAGCCGTCGAGGTTTTCGCCATGAACCATACTTTTGACCCAGTTAAAGAAGGCGTGAAGGTGACGGTGGACGACACGACGATGGCAATTGTCAGGTACGAAGGGAATGTCTTCTCACAATGGCTCTGGACAAGGGCCGGACCAGCTAAGACTCTTTACCTGCACATTTTGTACGGTTCTAAAGGTGCTCTTTCGGGTGAGGGTTTGCATATCCAGAAAGATGGCGACAAGGTTGACACCCAGCCGATGGAGACTCTTGTGGATAGTATGATGCAGAAACTCGAACCCGAAGTCATTGAGCGGTTCTTCCCGAAGGGCTCAACGAACAGCTTCGCCATAGAGCTCTACGACTTTTACGAGTCCGTGATGAATAGGAGGGAACCAGAAGTGGACGCGTGGGAAGGATACAGAGATATGGCTATTCCACTCAGCTTCTACGAGTCAGCCAGACTGGGCAGAAGCGTCAAAGTAAAGGACATCGAAGAACTCCGGTTGGAAGACTACCAGCGCGAAATAAACGAGAAACTGGGCTTGTGACTGGAAATACAACCGACCGCTTATCCACCTCCTTTTAGAAAGCATTTTTAACCAACCCTCACCCACACTTTAGACGACTGCGCATGGATAGAAACGTTCACAGAGAGATCATAAATCACCTGATGCATATTTCAGATCCCTCAGAAAGGGACGTTA
>Ga0315312_1000926_pt1 | contig 26870 bp, 29 predicted proteins | sample TDP7_MG_FD_203629 | JGI IMG/M metagenome (GOLD analysis project Ga0315312, IMG submission 203629) | Freshwater sediment microbial communities from Lake Towuti, South Sulawesi, Indonesia - TDP7 | ecosystem: Environmental > Aquatic > Freshwater > Lake > Sediment | place: Indonesia: South Sulawesi... | reverse complement strand
AGGAAACGCCGCCATAGTGAACTTTGACATTCTAGACTCAGTTCGGACAATGACCGCCACAATAGTCATCGAAACCCCTGAGGTTGCCTTCGGAAGCCTACATTACCACACACTATTTGCAGTCGCTATCTTCTTGTTCGCCATAACTTTCGCGTTCAACTATCTGGCAGGAGTCGTTATGAGGCGGTTCAGGAGGACAGGGCGATGAATATAAAACTCTTGAAGCAACGCATCTACTTCCAAATTTTCAGAATCACTACGGCCTCAGTGATCTTATTCCTTTTCATCATGATAGGTACCTTCATTTCAAATGGAATAGGAGTTATTGACTGGACCTTTCTGACAGATATACCGAGACGGGGAATGACAGAGGGAGGAATCTTCCCAGCCATCGTAGGAACAATATACCTAACTTTAGGAGCCATTGCCCTCGCGCTTCCAGTTGGAGTTGCATCAGCAATCTACCTCGTAGAATATGCGCAAGAAGGGCGACTGTTGCGGATAGTAAATTCAGCCATCATAAACCTTGCCGGAGTCCCCTCCATCGTACATGGGCTTTTCGGTTTCGGACTCTTCGTAATCTTCCTTAACTTCGGCACCTCAATTCTTTCAGGATCTCTAACCCTCTTCCTCATGATCTTGCCAATCGTGATCTCGGCTTCTAGGGAAGCTCTTCTGAGCGTTCCAAAGTCTTTTCGCGAAGGCTCACTAGCATTGGGAGCAACCAAGTGGCAGACAATCAGGCGCAATGTTTTGCCTTATGCATTGCCAGGCATACTCACAGGCACAATTCTAGCTGTAGCGAGGGCAGCAGGCGAAACTGCTCCAATCATACTAACTGCAGCATTCTTCTTTCGCCCAACTTTGCCAAAGTCAATGCTGGATGGAACTATGGCACTCGCCAGCCACATCTATTACATGGCTACTCAGCATCCCAACATAGCCTTAGTTCGACCTCTAACTTACGGATCAGTCTTAGCCCTTCTGGGCATAGTTCTATCCCTTAACCTCGTAGCAATAATCATCCGAACTAGGCATCGAAGGAGGAAAAACTGGTAGCATGCCAACGAAGATCGAGACTAGAGACCTCAGCGTTTCGTTCAGAGATGTTCAAGCCATAAAAAACATATCAATGAAGATCCACGCTAACAGAGCCACAGCTGTTATAGGACCATCCGGATGCGGAAAGTCAACGCTCATAAAAAGCCTCAACCGAATGAATGAGCTGACCCTAAACGTGCGGACAACTGGCGAAGTTCTACTTGACGGAAAAAACATTTACAGCAACAATTACGACGTAATCACTCTTAGAAAGAAAGTTGGCATGATCTTCCAGAAACCGAACCCATTTCCAAAATCAGTCTTCGACAATGTGGCATATGGTCCAAGACTGCACGGAATCCACAAGAAAGAAGCCTTAGATAGGATTGTCGGAGAAAATTTGAAGAAGTCCGCCTTATGGGATGAGGTTGCGGACAGGCTACATTCGTCAGCAATGGATCTTTCAGGAGGTCAGCAACAAAGGCTGTGCATAGCGAGAACCCTAGCAGTTGAGCCTGAAGTTATCTTGATGGATGAACCCTGTTCAGCCCTAGATCCGATCGCAACAGCAAAAATAGAGGGTTTAATGCGGACTTTGTCCACGGAATACACAGTTGTGGTAGTCACCCACAATATGCAGCAAGCTGCAAGGGTCTCAGACTACACGGCTTTTCTTTATCTTGGAGAACTGATAGAATATCGTTCAACCAAAGATATCTTTGAGAACCCGAAAAATGAGCTTACAGAAAAGTATCTAACAGGAAAGTTTGGTTAGGTGAAAATGCCTTGAGCAGACTACTTGACGCAGGTTTGGAAAGACTAACAACCATTCTGCTTAGAATGGGAAAGATAGCCGAGGAAACAGTAGAACTCTCGATTAACGGTTTCCTTAAAGGCCTAGATGTTAGCGAAAGGGTGCGTTCTCTATCCGAAACTCTAGTCAGCATGAGCGTTGACGCCGAGGATAAAGCGTTTGAACTAATAGCTAAATATCAGCCTGTGGCATCAGATCTCAGAATCATAAAGTCGTACATTAAAATCGCGCATGATCTCGAGAGATATGGCAGATATGCTTGGGACATCTCTTTCATTCACAAAAGACTCGCCCAGTCAGAAATATGCGAGGACCCATTAGCGGTCATAGAAAAGATGAGCGGAAAAGTGATAGATATGGTTCATGCCAGCGTAGAAGCCTTAAGAAGCCATGACGCAGAGCTAGCCAAGACGCTAGCTAAGACCGAGAATGAAGTAGACGAACTATACTTCGAATACTTGGACTTTTCGGCGGAAGCTTCAATATCAACTAGATGCCTAGTCACAAGTGTTCTGGCTGTTAGATACTTGGAGAGAATAGCAGATCACGCTACATATATGGGCGAGTCAATTGTCTACATAGCCACAGGGGAGAAGGTGGTTCTCAGGTGATTAATAGACATTGTGGTCTTAAAAGGTTAGAATTATGGTAATGAAATAATGTAGTAGGAGATGCATGTAAAAATGGAAAAAAGAAGCTACTCGTGGTTTGAGAGACGGAGAAGAACAGAAGCTTTGAATTTGGCTCAAAACCAAATAACAAAAGCCCTTGACACCACAGCTCTGCTTCACAAGGCAATGCAATACTTTTTAGCAGAAAAAAGAAAGGAAGCGATCCAAAGCATCGAGAACCTATTCAAGACGGAGGAAGACGTGGACAGCTTACGAAGAGAAATTTTCAAAGAGCTATCAAAGGGCGGAGCATTGTCTGCTGAGTCTAGAGAAGACATGATGCACCTTGTGAAACGCCTTGACACTCTCGCTGATTACGTGAAAGACGCAGCCAGATGCCTAAAAATGCTTGTAGACGCGAATATTCCTAAAGAACTGCTAGAAAACACTGGTCGCATGACTTCTGCGTTGGTGGAATGCGCTACAACCTTACGAGGAAGTATTGAAAAGATTTCGGAAGACCCAGCCGTAGCCATAAATAAGGCAAAAGAGGTTGAACGAACTGAACATGAAATCGATCAAAACTACCTTTATACGAAACCCTTGTTCATCAAATATGCGCAACAAATGAATCCCGGCTCCATAGTGATATTCGACGACCTAATTGAGTTCATAGAACAGGCTGCCGACATGTGTGCAGACACAGCCGACTACATAGTAATACTGGCTAGTAGAGAGTGATAAGTGTTAATGCCCGGAAACTATTCGAATGTTTCTTCACTACTAGAGTAAGTTACTAGGTGATTCCATGAAGAAGACGGTTCTTTTCATATGTACGCACAATTCGGCTCGTTCTCAGATGGCAGAAGGATTCTTAAACGCACTTCATAGAGACAGATACGAAGCGCACAGTGCGGGAATAAAGCCAACCAAGGTTAATCCGTATGCTGTCAAGGCGATGGCGGAAGCCGGAATTGACATCTCAAAACAACATTCAAAAAGTATTGAAGAGTTTCGTGGAAAAATCTTTGACTACGTTGTAACAGTATGTGATGATGCAAAAGAGGCTTGCCCATTCTTTCCGGGAGACAAGGTTCTTCATAAGAGTTTTCGAGATCCATCCCGCCTCAAAGGTACAGACGACGAAATATTGAAGAAAGTAAGACGTGTAAGAGAAGAAATCAGAGAATGGATAGAGGAGACCTTTGGAAGAGAAACATGATCAGCCTAAAAAGAACGAACATATTATGTCTCAACTACGTACTAGCGTGCCAGCGAGTCGGTGAATTGTGATATGTCTGATTCTTCCAAGATCTCTCTTCTTTTCACTATTTCCTCAAAGTCAACGGATTCCCCATTGACTACTTTGAGCTTGGTTTCTATCTCTTTTTTCTTCACATCTATTACGTTGTAGGAATTGAGAAAGAAACCCCTTAGTTTTTCACAAGACACGCTTCCAGCATGGACCACTTGCATATCCCCCAGTTTCCATCTCCAAGGTCTATGCCTATGTCCGCAGATAACAAGGTCAACCTTGGATTTTGTGAGACTTCTTAAAGCATCGCCGGCATCTATCACCGTTATTTGGTCTGCTCCTGTGTCTGGAACGGGAATCACATGGTGGTGCATCGCCACTATCTTCACTTTATTTTCGTATTTTTCAAGAGTTCTTTCAAGCCATAAGTTCTGTCTGTGACCAACTTCGCCGTCATCTCTATCTGGCCTAGCCGAGCTGAGAACCGCTATAACAACATCTTCGAGTTCTGTCACTTGTGAGAAAGGGAAAAGTTCTTTGAATAAAAGATAGCCCGTCGATCTATAGTCATGATTTCCACTTACATAGATGATCTTTTCCGCTTTGATTTTACCCAGCTCTTTCTCCGCCATCTTGAACTCTGACATTAAACCATCCTCTACCAAGTCACCAGTGACCAATACAACATCAGGACAAAGCTCACTAATCTCTCTAACAGCAGACCTGAAAGTATCCCGGCGGAACATCGGGCCGCAATGAATATCGGAAATCTGGACGAGCAACATTCTTCTCACCAAGCATTATCCTGCATTTCTAATGATCACTATTTTATATTTGATCTTATGTGTTAATGCATAACTTATTCTTCTCCCTTTTTATCTTATGATGTCTGATAGGTCAACTGCTAACTCTTAGACGTTTATTTGCCAAGGTTGGGTGAGCCCATATCAAGCGCTATGCACTTCTACCTTGGACATTTACTTGTTCAACTTTCTGAAGAGTTCTTAAATGAGGAACAAGGGGTTCTGATAATGATGAGTATTGGAACTGAAACAATTCTAAATTAGCTTCTTTGTGATTCTCTTGATTTCCATCATCGGGACATAGTTTTGGTGCGTGTTCTCTATCTTTTTTCAGGAGCTCTGCTTTTTTCTTGCTTCGAAATAAGATTTGCTGACGAAGAGTCCGCATTCACAGGTACCCTGGGTGGCGATCTCTTCCTTATGCGTTTGGCATGGACAGATGTTGTTTCTGTCTATCTTCAGAATACCCTTAACCTCTCGACATGGGCAGTAGGCGTATCCATACTTCATTTTATTCTTCGCTAGTCCAGCAATGATGCTTTCAACAACTACTTTATCAGGGTTCAGACAGAAAGGACTTCTCTCAACATATCTGGCAGCCATTCTCTCAACAGAGGAACGAACCCTCTCTTCATCTATGCATTTGTTCTGCATGACGGCCACTTAGTTATACAAACGCATCCCAAACATTAATTAATTCTGCTTTCATTTCTTCAGAAGGAGGATGAAAAATGACTCTGAAAATTGGTGATCCTGCGCTGGACTTTCAGTTGCTAGGAGTAGATGGCAACACCTATAGACTAGAAGATTTTGAGGACAAGAAGATTCTCATAGTCATGTTCAGCTGTAACCATTGCCCCACTGTTAGAGCCTATGAGGACAGGTTCGTTGAGCTTCAGAGAGATTACAAGGACAAAGGAGTTGTGCTCGTTGCTATTAACCCCAATGATGACAAGAAATATCCTGAAGATAGCTTCAAGAACATGAAAGCTCGAGCTAAAGAGAAAGGCTTCAACTTTCCCTATCTGAGAGACGAAACCCAAAGTGTAGCCAGATCGTATGGAGCTGAACGAACACCTGAAGCCTTTGTCTTTGACATGAAACGGGTGCTTCGTTACCATGGCAGAATCGACGACAATGTTTACGAACCAGACAAGATACAGCAACATTACTTGAGAGACGCCTTAGACGCCATACTGAAAGGACAGAAAGTCCTGGTGCAAGACACAGAACCTGTTGGCTGCACCATCAAATGGAAATAAATTACCTTTCCTTTTTTCTTAACTAGGAACTCAGAAACCTAAAGAATTAAACTCCGCCTACCTTAGACGATAGTCATCCTAACCTCTAGATAGATAGAACATTTTCCATCTTCCGATATCCCCTAATATCGGAAATATTTCAGGACTGTGCGAGCTGATGCGCTAAGCCAACCTTATGACATCGAACCGGGACAGTGAAACTCCTAGTCGCCTTAAGACGACGAAACTCGAAGAAAGAGGTTGAGATATCTTTTTATAGGCGGTAACCCTAAATATATCCCCTCCATAGGGATGGGATAGTTTATGGGTATGCACAAAAAAAGGAAGGATGTTCTCGATAGGTTAGCGAGGATCGAGGGACATGTCCGAGGTATTGGACGAATGGTCGAGGAGGATAAAGATTGCCCCGACATTCTGGTCCAGATCGCGGCTGTTCGCTCCGCATTAGACAATGTTGGTCGCATTCTGTTAGAGGATCACATGGAAACATGTGTCCTAGAGGCAGCCAAAGAAGGAACCTATGAGAAAGCAATCACTGACCTGAAAAACGCTCTAGGCAAATTCATCTAAGAGAAAGAAACAGTGAGCGGCAGGGTTCCCATGACCGACTCCAGACCTACACAATCCATTAATCATCTCCAACAACACAGGAGACTTATCCTTTTCATAGTCTGCGCCATCTTAGCTACCCTCGGTTGGATGCTCAACTTTCTCGGGATATCGTCTCGTCAATTCGGTGATGCCTTAGCACTTGTTGCAGCCATCGTCGGCGGATTTCCCATCGTTTATGGAAGCATCAAAGCCTTACTAGATAGAGACTTTGGTGTCGATCTGCTTGCCAGCATAGCAATTGTCGCTGCAATGTTAGCTAGTGAGTACTTGTCAGCGGTCATAGTAGTGCTTATGCTGACAGGCGGCGAGATGCTTGAGGAATACACTGTCAGAAAAACTCACCAAGCGATTGGAAAGCTTATAGAGTTGACTCCTAAGGTTGCTAGAGTGCGAAGAGACGGCAAGGAAATTGAGGTCCCTGTCGAAGAAGTTGGGAAGGGAGACCTAGTTCTAGTCAAACCCGGCGGGAGAATTCCTGTCGACGGAAAAGTTGTTAAAGGGCATGCTTCTGTCAACCAATCTTCAATCACAGGCGAATCCATACCCGTAGAAAAAGAAGCAGAAGATCAAGTGTTCGCCGGGACTCTGATCGAATTAGGCGCACTGGAGATCGAAGTCACAAAAATTGCAGAGGAATCAGTCTTCGCTCGAATTGTCCAACTCATGAAGAAGGCGCAGGAAAGCAGGGCTCCCGTAGAGAAGGCGGCGGACCGCTATGCCAGATGGTTCGTCCCATCTATACTCACCGTTACCATGTTCGCGTACCTTATGACAGGAAATGTAATCGCAGCGGTCTCAACACTACTCATCGCATGTCCATGCGCCCTTACCCTAGCGACGCCGACCGCGGTCGTTGCGGCTATCGGCAACGGAGCACGAAGGGGAATACTCATCAAAGACGGAGCAACTCTTGAAAGGGTAAGTAATGTGGATGTGGTGATCTTGGACAAGACTGGCACATTGACCACGGGCAAGCCGAAAGTGACGAACGTCATTGCCTATCAAGGCAGGTCAGAGAGGGAGATTATTTCACTGGCTGCAGTCGCTGAGAAGTTATCAGAGCACCCCTTCGCCAAAGCGATTCTCAAGAAGGCGGAAGAACTTGGGGCAGACATGACAGATCCATCTCACTTTGAGGTTATGCCTGGCGCTGGCGTGTTAGTACGGTACGATGAAAAACAGATCGCGGTCGGAAACATAGAGATTCTCAAGAAACGACAGATCGCTGTATCAAGGGAAGTTGAGAAGCATTTAACTGATCTGCAAAGAGAAGGTAAGACACCAGTTATTGTTTGCGAAGACGGTTCGATTGTCGGACTTATTGGTATTGCTGATGTGGCTAGAGAAAAGGTTGCGGAATCAATTGGGAACATACGGGATATTGGGATCAAGAACGTGGTGATGCTGACTGGCGATAACCCTTCTGTTGCTAAAGCGATTGCAGAAGAAGCGAGCATCCACGAAGTTAATTCGGGTTTGCTTCCAGAACAGAAGGTGGCTTACGTGAAGAGGTTGAAAGAAAACGGTCGTAAGGTCTTGATGGTTGGAGATGGGATTAACGATGCCCCAGCTCTCGCCACGGCAGATGTGGGGATCGCAATGGGAGATATTGGAACCGACGTGGCCATCGAGACAGCTGACATAGTCCTGATGACGGACGACATAGACAAGATTTCACAAACAGTTAGGCTAGGCCGCCAGACGCTTGCCGTGATAAGACAGAACATTCTATTCGCCATGATAGTCAACATATTAGGAATTATCCTAGCAGCAAACGGAGTCATTAGTCCAACTCTTGCAGCAATGGTGCACGAAGGAAACGCTCTCTTGGTCGTATTCAACTCGGCAAGGCTGATCAGATAGACTCTCTCATTGTTCTGTCCTCAAACATGTCAAACTACTGCTTCCATTAACCCAACTATCAGAAGGCAAGGCTTCGGTACTCATCCTACTTGGAGGTGCACCCGTATATGCATTCTTACCATGGGCATTTCCTTTCTCAAGTTGCTGAAGAGTGTCCAGATGAGGAGGACTATGAGGGTTCCGATAATGCCAAATATTGGAAGCCGTTCCGTCTCATTAATGGATTATTATCATAAAATTTGCAGTACGAAGACTTGCAGAATATAGAAAACAATCAACAAAGCAAACGTTATGACTAGGTTCTTTTTCCAGTCCTTGCTCCAAGCTATGCCTAAAGGTATCCCTAAAATGAAACCAATTATGTGAGAGATGAAGGCTACGTTGCCTTGAACTTCAAAATGAACCGCAGCTACATTGTATATGAAATAGAGGATTGCTACAAGTCCTTGAGGCATAAGAAAAAGGAGAGAAAACTTCAGGGGCTTCACCAACATGACTATAGAGGTTAGCGTGAAAATAGCTGCTGAGGCACCAATCAAAGGGGTTCCTGGATTGTAGAAATATGTGCTTAGGAGAAAAGATAATATTCCCCCAATCAAGAAAGCGGCTAACGTCTTCTTTGATCCTATTTCTCTTTCCAGGGTGTTCCCAAACACAAAAAGGAAGATCATGTTACCTGCTAAATGCATCAGGTCTGCATGCAGAAAAAGGGCTGTGATGAGAGTCCACACTTTTCCTTGAAGCAGATTATCGCCACTGAAAGCTAGATAACTGAGAGCCATCTCATATTCGTTTGACGGTAGATACCAAGAGAGTATAGATGAAAGGATACACAACAAGATAATCCAGTTTATTCGTCTCATATTGTACTCAGAACAAAAGTGCTTCTTTACTAGAAAACCTTTCCGTTGTTGACGCGCACGAGTATCCAATCTCTGGTATAACAGGTTGAGTATTTAAGATTCAGCTGCCTCTTTTCTGATAACTCCGATTATCGGAAGACCCTGGTATAAAATCAGAAAGTTTTATGCTTCTGCTATTTCTGTAAGTTTTCTTCTTTTTAAGATTATTAGTTAGATATTTGAGGAGCTTCCTCTTTACACGTGCAACCATCGCCGGGATGACAGTCTTACCCAATGCAGTGGGCAGGATACCTGGCGTATTCCCCTCGCAGGCTACGTCTGCTATTTTTAATTTGTAGTAGAGATGTTCGAGCTCAGATAATTGACAAGTTTTATCTACAGAAAAAACAATCAAAATATTGATATGTCAACCAGAAATTGTCCCAGATGCGGAAAAGATGTTCCATCAGATGTGACTTTGTGCCCTTTTTGTGAAGCAAAGATGGATCAACCTTTACGACAAATCAACACTCATTCTCATGGTTGGGTGCTGGTGTCTTTTCTCGTGTCTTTCTTGTGGTTCAAGATAAACAACAATCCCATATTCCCTCTCGGTTTTGTGGGCGGATTGGTCATAACGTTCTGGTCTTCTGACATTGACAAGGCTGTTGGGAAGAAACCTCTTACTTGGCTGTCAGTTGCAATATCCATATTCGGCATGTTCCTCGGGTTCTTGATAAGATAGTCAAAGTATATGCTGGTTTGCGCAAGCTCATATAAGGTCGCGCAATCGTTCTTAGATATTATGAGTTCTTTCGATAACAGTGACTAACGGAACTCGTAGGACGCTTAGTGATCTACTGGTCCACTTCGTATTGAGATTTCTGTTAAGAAGGATTAACAGAAAAGAATAGCTATAGTCAGCTTGTCGAATCTAATGATGGGGGTTATCAGAACCAAGGAGCATTCCACATCCAGAGTTCATGGCGTTGGGGATATGCATAAGAAGCATAAGATTTTGATTATACCTTGAGGAAACAAGATCGGAGTACTTGTCGATGGGCAGCAGACTAGTCTCTGCAGTCGAATGGTGGAAAAAAGAGGGAAAGTGGACTTGCAGTCTGATCTGTTATGATAAGAGTTTCAGCCAAATATGGCTAGAACCCGGCATCAAACTCTCTTTCAAGGTTCTCGGCGATCTTCAAGAAATTCACCAAACGGTGAACAACCTATTAGTTGTTATCCAAAAAAGATTAGGGTCAAAGCAAGAGATAGGCAAGACAGAGAATATGAAGATAGATTGCTCTTTTATAACTAGACCTATACAAGAGAATTCTAAAAACATTATTAATGATCCTTGCGTGCGGTTCAGAGACGACCCCAGAGAGCTCGAAAAACGCGAAAAAGCCTATCTCGAATATTTGGAACAGCAGGCAAAAGCAGGATTCTAAGCTCAGAAAATGGCTATCGATCGCAATTTTAGGAAGGTGGTCAGATAACTTTGAGGAAGAAACAGAAGAAGTGTCCCCGATGCGTGAAGCGTGGAAGCGGCCCCTATGTCAAGATGACTAGAAACAGGGCTGGAGGCAACCTCTACCATAAGTACGCGTACTTCATGCATAAGATTGAGAAGGCGGACGACTCAGTCAAAACCAAGTGGTGCTACATCGGGGAAGCGTTGGCTGAGAAGACCTGTGATGGGTTGCCTAACCGTGAGAAAGAATTGCGGGTAAACATTCCCAAAAAGTTACCTAGTCAACAAGAAATAGACTGTCGAAGATGCAAGTACCTCACAACAGTGGATGGACGACTCTTCTATGAGTGGCTGAAATCGTTCTCGACACCCAAAATCCCATCACAGCCATGCGACGGCTTCAAGCCCGCTCAATATCTGTGTAAAGGCTCGCCGAAGCGGAGGTAACAAGGTAGGTGTCTGAGGGAACTGGCCTCCACAAGGGTGATGGAGAGGCGCATATTCGAAGAAGCGAGTTAAATAGTAGACTGAAGGGTAAGGGCGAGGTTGAGGCTAGGTTAGAGGAAGAGCTTGGGCGGCTGAAGATTGAAAGCGGCTTGGGTGAAGAGCTATCTGTGAAGTGGACTCCCAACCTAGACTCTGGCAAGCATGGGGAGGTGAAAGGAACCACGATATACATTTATGATGATCGTGAGGACAGGGCAATTCTAACGCTTAGACACGAATTCATAGACTACCATGTCAGTAAGGAGGTGATTGAACCACTGATCAAGTACATCAACATTCAGAAGTGTATATGATCGAGGACTTAATCTACAGTCGAAAAGAGCGTTTGGTTAAGAGATTTTCGAGGTTGATCTAACTACTTTCTGATCAGTATTTTCCCGCTTGGCAGTACTGTCTGGATGTCCCACCCCTCAGCAAGGTACCGTTCAAGTTCACTTTCACTCACTATCTTCCTCGGGTCCACCTCCTTCTCATCGGATACCTCGATCTTGATGGGTTTTATGCCCAGTTCTCCGCACACGACCCTCGCATATGCCTCGTCCTCGCGTAGACCCTCTTCCTTCATCTCGGCAATTCTGGATTCCGCATCCTCTATGCCAAGCTTCTTGACCAAGTACTGCCTCACGTTCGGCTTCGACAGGTCCAATACGCCGCTCTCCACCATTGTCCTTATCGTCGTGACTTCAGGATCCTCCTCCCTGCTCGGCGGCCTTGTGGAGAGGAACTCTTCGCATTGCCTGAACGATCGCCTCATATCTTCTATCAGGTCTGGTGGAAGCCTCCCCTTATTGGTTGTGTATCTTGCTTCTATGTCGCCCTTGTGTCCCATGAAGAACTGTCTGTAGGCGTGGCTTATCTTTCCGTGGTTTTCAGCTACAAGGAGCTGCGTGTCGAAGTATGCTCGCAGGACGTATGGGCGCCACTTAAACCGTGGCCTCATCGCCTCACGTATCTCCCTGGTCACGTTCTTTGTCCCTATGAACGTTGAACCTCTGTTTCTTGGGCTCTTACCCATCCTCTCGAAGCCCGGCGTAACCGCAATTATGGGGGATCCAAGCGTAAGGTTTTCGCCTCTTGCAACCCTCTTTTCCAAGTAGGCTTGGACGTACTCGCATCCCTCACTCGTCAGGAAGGTGAAGTACTTATGCCCGGCCTTGCTTAGGCTGGCTCTAACCACAACCATCGTAGGTACCTTGGTGAATATCACGTCCCCACCTTCCACCCTCATCTCAGGGAGATCCTTCATCCTTAGGCCATCCGTACCATGAATGTCTCCCAAGGTTTGAGGTCTTAACCCGGCGAACGTCATGAGCGCTATCGAGCACTTAGCCCTCTCACCAGCATAGTAAAGTATCGTCCTCAGCTCCTTTGGCAGTGGAACCCTCTCATCCTCGATGGTCGGAGTGAGGTTTCGATTCCCAATCTTTATCCTCCTAACCAGCCGGATCTCGTTGTAGTCAAGCCAAGACTTTACAGCCTTCAAGTAGTTCTCTATGTATCCCGGCGATTTCCCATCCCCCTCCAATTTGGCAACGAAGTCGCAGAGGAGGTCCTCAACCTTTTTCCGTTCCTCCTTGGCCATCTCCACTAGGCCCTCGCACGTTAAGCTGTGAATTCTTAGGAAGCGGTGGAGGACTCGGGCTCGCTCTCTAGCCGTGCCCCCGCTTCCGCGTGCCAAGTTCTCGTACCAACGCCTGAAATCAGGATTCTCCTCGAGTAGGTGGGCCCAACGCGCAAGCCTCAACCCTCAGACACCGAATTATAAGGGGTCTGAAGTAATATAAATCCTTTGTGCATAAATTTTATGGTGGACCGGGCGGTATCTGCGCCTTATTAGGTGCGAGTCCTAATCTCACATGGTCGGTTGCCGAAATGATGTGGGTGATAGAACCATAACTCAAATTTTGACTTCCCCTACAAGCCTGTCATGACACTTTTGACGGTTAATATCGAATCTTCAATTAACGCGATGCAATACTGTAAGGCCCTTATTCCCTGTCCGGTTAAACCAAGTCAAATCGATGCTCTTAGCCCTTTTCGATACGTTTCTTGAAATCCGCCCTAAGTTCCTTGTAGAACTTCTTGACAACATATTGTTCTCTTACTATCCAATGATCTGTCGAAAGGAATTCGGCGGGATTTAATTTCCTGATTTGGTTATTTGAATGTGCACAAAGCTGCACACTCTGGTCACCCTTGACAGAATCAAGTGTTGAAGCAACAGAAGGTAAACGAGGGATGAAAGTTATGCCTAGTATAGTTCTTGTTCTTTCCTCGGCTCCATGTAAAACTACTTCTGAAGGCGAAACAATGTGTGCCTCAATAAGAGGATGGTCGATTGGACCTGACTCAATTTCGATATACCAGAATGGAATTAGCATTTCTAGTGTCATAGATGAAGTAAGGGCAGCCCTTATAAGGTGACCTCGCAGGAATTGTTTGGTTTCCTCAATGGATTTCAACGCGTCGCCTATCCTTGTGAGGATACGTCTTTGCAGGCTCTCTATTGCTCCTATCTTTAGATCTATGATAGTCTCGTTACGCCACAGATTCTGTAATTCTACTGATTCCGTAGTTTCAAAGGTTTCTGTCCCATTCGACATGTTCGTCTTTATAAGTTCTTCAAGCATCACTCTCTCTTGATTTATTGCTGTCACATGGGCCAACTTATCATCAATTCTCCTCTTGCGCGCCTCCTGTACTGCACTAATAGTTATCTTGTACTTCTCTGCATGGTTTTCTAGCGTCAGCTCCCTGCTTTGTTGAAGTTTTTCGATTCTGTCTTCATAGTGTTTCTTTGTATCCCTAAACTCAGACCTTACAGTTCTCAGCGCCTGTTCGGCCTCTCTCATTTTTACCTCAAGATCATCCCTCCTTTGCCTAAGATATTCAATATTTTCGTACGAATTTTCCAATGTTCTAAGCGAGTCTGAGGATATTGATTCATCATAGGCTTCTTGATAAGAAGTTGTAGCTTCTTTATACTCTGATTCTAAGAGTTCAAGCTGTCTTTTAAGCGAGCTTTCCGCCGATCCAAGTCGCTTCAGTGAGAGCTCCATGTCTCCTTTAATATGATCTTTCTCGGTTTCAAAATTACGTTCAATTTCCTGAGCTTCCAATTTTGCGTTCTGTTCGAGTCTTCCTATCTCGAGTTTACTTTCTATTTCGATTTTATCGATATCTGGCTTTATTTCAAGCTGTAACCCAGCAACCAATTCTTCGATAGGTCCTAACATGTTCTTCAATTTGTCTGAGCTGATACTAGGAACCTTCCAACCGAAGTCTATGTCAGTTCTTAGCTGATGTTGGCTGATCGGATATCTTTGCTTGATGCCAACTAACATTTGCTGGCAGCAATCAATTACTCTATTCTTGGCATGTTCTAGACACGAAACATAGCCTTCACAATCTTGAAGAAATACTGAGAAGGCAGTGGAAAGTTTCTCTGGATAATTTGCCTCCTCATACTGCGATTCAATGATGGGAGTAGCTTCCGTAGAAGCTTCCAAAGATTGTAGGTAACTCATTACCTCTCTTACCAATGCGCTCGAAGCATGTAGAAATGGTGATCTATAGATATTCCTACGAAAATTGTCTATTATGAAATCGATAGCTTTGAGCTGGCGAATAAATGTGGATTGTTCGTAATTGGTTTTTACTGCTACCTGCAAACTGTTGGAACAATCATTCAACGATTTGGAATTAAAAGATATAACTTCAAATTTCTCTGTGCACGGGCTGCAAGTGTCAGAGATGAACACTTCACTCACGCTGAATGGAACAATTTTCAGCTCGTAAGCGATTCTTGCTATAACAGACACACGCTTTGGTTTACTGATGTGTAGAAAACGAGAGATTCGTTTACCTACTGAGGCATTAAAGTAGTCTTCATAGGCCAATCTATACGCGTGTGCGACGATCAGAGATTTTTCCTCTCGTAGTGGCATCGGCTTTTCGGATAAGTAAAAAACAGAAGGAAACTCGACCTTCAGACAGATCTCCCTCTCTTCTCGGTTAATCCCTCTATAAGCTCCAACTGATCTCTCTCAATTAAAGCTGTTAGCAGATTTCCTCTCTCATATTTAATTGTCGCATCCGCTGCTATTTTCGTATCGCCAAGCTGGACCTCACCTTGACCCTGAATGTCTCCTTTCTGTGAAAATATGGTCCAATCCTCACTTCTAAGCCCTGCCTCAAACCTTATGTCTTCTACAGCTTGAAGCGATCTTACAATGCAATTTTCACCGAGTTCGACTGACCCTGAGCATCTAATGTTACCGCACTCAAGATTATCTAATGCTTTCAGGTTGTGGGCGGCTAGAAACTTAACATGACATCTTTGTCCAAGTATCACATCTCCTTTAGAAGAAATGACCTCAGCATTACTGTCGTTCGGGAGATAGACATCGCCATCCGCAATGATGAACCTTCCTTGATAGCCACCACCTTCCCCTCTTACAGTCACGGATCCTCTTGCACGGAGTTTTTCTATCATCACATAATCACCTGCTAGCAAATTTCGACAGGTAATCTCCTGTAGAGAACTTCTTGAGCAGAGTTCCACATCATCAACCGTGTATAGCTCTGTTACTCTGGCATGCATATCGATGTAGATGGAGCCCTTGGTTGCCAAGTTGGCAATCACGGAGTTCTCGGGGACAGTCACATTGCCCTTAACCGAAACCCAACTTATAGTGCACCTAGGTTTAAGTTTTACCTCCGAACATTTCAGACCACCAGTTATTTTCACATCTTCATCAATTACAGTCACCCCTTTACAAACTACATTATCAACTATACTTCCCTCACCAATTTCGAGATTGCTACCACTACAAAAGATAGAAGATATCCTACTATGAGGCGGGATGTACGTATCCCGATCTGTAATGAACTTACCATGTATAACGCACGAGCCATACATCATAATTTGGCTTCCACAAATGTCACTTATCTCACAATCATTCAGCTCGATGCTACCTGGACTCACTATAGGACCCTTGACAGTCGAGCCACGGCCAATAGCAATTTCTCTCCTCGCGTAGACGTGACCATTAACATGAGAACCCTGTTCTACTATAACTGATTGACCATATATTGGTCCCTCCCAGACTATGTTCTGAGGAACAACAGTCTTTCCAAAGATTTGTGCCTTCAAGGGAATCGCAATAGGAACCGTTCTTAAGCCAAGCAAATCTTCAAGCGTGGTACTTCTTGTATGTGGAACATGTTGCTCGATGGACAACTCTCTATAAAGTTTCTCAGGAATATAAGGGCGGAGATAATCTATTCTTTCCCTAACTAGCTCTTCTAATTGTGTTCTCTCAATCAGCTGTATTCGGAATGATAAGTCTTTCTCCACAGATTCTAGCCAATCTCGTGTAGCTGAATTTAGGACAGTAGTTGTAATCAAAAGATAAAAGCTAGGCTTATAAGCTTTTGCCCACAAAATTGAGTCATCCAAATCCTGTCGAGTAAGTGATTTCTTCGTGTAACGCTTGCACTGAACCAGCCAAAGAGTTATCTCTTCTTTCCCAGGTAAAATCAGTACTGTCTTTTGACCTACTATGTCTCTACCCCTATCTGAACCCTTTTGTCCATGCCATTCGAGGTTCGCAAAACCCATAGATGCAAGAATATGATAGCATAGCTCTTCAAACTCTTCAGGGCTAATCAGGTCCCAATTGACCATCATTATTCACAATGGTGATAGACGATTTCCAAAAATATAACTTTTTCACAACATGGTTCTATTAAATCTTCGGCTGTCTAAAGGTATTCCGTCTCCAAGGAATACACATAAAGGAAAAAGGACCGAGTGGATTTTTCCTTTAGACCAAACTCAATGAGTAGGACCCACCCCTATGTTTCGACTGGAACCCGATATCGTGACGCATAAAAAAAGTTTTTTCATTATCTTTCTAGAAAGAAAATGCGTAGTGAAATAATGATTATTTCAAAAATGTGTAGTGAAATATCTAGAAATATGTGCCGAAACATTTATGAATAAATATCTCGAAGCATTACTGGAGATCGAGTTGGCTTTGAAAAATGAGATATTGGAATACTTGAAAACTCATCCGGGCGCTCTGTTCAATGAGATTGTTCAGTCTCTCAATGTCAAAGGGATAAACACGTATAGCCCAAAGATCGCAGGGTATTTGGAGGCTATGCGAGATTATGGTGACATCTACATCAAACCCGCAGGCAGAGCTATGCGGTGCTACCTTAAGGAGGCGTGAAAAAATGGCTTTACCAACAAAAAGGTACCATCAAATTATGATGAAAATGTTTGAGATTACCGAGAACGGAGAAAGATTTGTCACCATTCGTGATATAATTGAAGCTATTCCTCACTATAATTCGCTAAACAATGAAAAATATAAAGGCACTAAGCAACTCAGTTTCGCTCTTAGGTGGTTGGAGAAACAAGGTCTTCTTAAAGTGGATAGAAATGGAAATCTGCATAAATATTCTCCATCAGTACGAAGACATGAATATCTTGAGTCTCTAATGAAAGAACTTAACTTAGAATTCCTTCTTCATTAGTCTTTGTGAGCTAGAAATGCGAGTACCGACTGAAACTTATCATCGCATTATGCTAGTACTTTTCGATCTAAGTGAAAACGCTAAAAGATATGTTACTTTGTCTGAATTGAGACATGCCTTACCTGAACTGACTGAATTAGATGAAAAAGAGCTGAGCAAGTATAGAGGGACGAAGCGTCTAGCTGCTGCGCTCGACTGGTTGTGCAAGAACGGTTTCATAGAGGTTAGTAAGAAGGGGAAACTTAATAGATACAAACCCAAAATGATGAAACACCAGTACCTTCAGAGGCTTATGGAAGAATTAGGCATAAAGCCGTGGTCAGCCCAATGATTTAGAATATGTGGAAGAAGATTTCTAGATATACCTAGAAAACCTTATATATCGGCACTTGGGTAACAATATAAGGTTTCGACATTGGGACGCGAAGAGGAAGGAGCACTTGAAAACATTCTCCTAAGGTATGATTGGCAGTACTTGAAAACTGGATCGGTTCCAGATACCTCACTACCAGATTTTTCCCTGTCAAGACAGTTGAGTGATGATGAAATGCAAATGCCTGACACGATACTGAACAAATTTGCCCCACAAGAGAATCAACTTGTATGTCGTGTTGATATTGGAAACTGGATAAATCATTTATCAGATGTAAACGTTGCATCGCTTGATGGTTCAACTACACGCGTCGAAGGAGAAGAAGTAAAATACGTCTTTACAAGATCTGGATTTATCGTTTGGTCCAGCAAAATAAAAAAAAGTGAAAGAATCACAGATAGACGAAAATTTCCGATCGACAAAAAAGGCAACTTTCATCCACTTGTACAGCAGTTCCTGCTGGATCGAAAAATAGTTAGGGAAGGTGCTAGTTCAGACTGGCTTCCTAGACGTGACAGTCCATTATCAGAGCAGATTGACCGAATACAAACTGAGTCTTTGAAACGAGTTGAGGTCGAAGCGTTATCTCATATTCTGGATGAGTATGAAAATAAACTAGACTGGATTGTAGTCGATGGGCCAATCCACTACCCTTATCATGCACTCAAAAGAACCCTGATAGGGCTTCTAGAAAAATCTGTCCAAAAAGGAATACCAATTTTTGGTATTACCAAAAGGCTTTATACGAAAACTATTGCCGAAGCATTTCCCGACGGGATTCATTACGAGAGTGACGCTTCTTATTTTTCAAGAAGGCTAATGCCTGGATACAGGTCTATGACTTGGTTAGAAATTGATCCCGATACGCCTGAACCTCTACAGAGGATCTTTTGTTTTGCATGGTTCCCACAACTTACAAGCATCACAAGAATAGAGACACTGAAGTATTGGTGGGATGAATTTGGAGAGAATTTCATTAAGAGGGTTTTTGCGGACTCGTTCAAAAACGCTGGGCAACTGCCTTATTCGATTAAAGAAGCACATGAATGGGTATATTATAGTAGATTTGAAAAGGAGGATTTGGCGATTTTTATTCAAAATAAGTTTAAGGAAAAAGGAGGAGTGTTTCATCGTTCTTACGATGATTACGTAATCTGGTGATTTACATGGCTGAAGGAGAACTTCCAACAGAACGATACAAGTTCCCTACCGATCGAGATTTGACAAAAGAAGAAATAGGACATGTGTATGGGGAAAGGGAAAGGAAAGACTGGCCAAAGTATAGCGAGGATCAAAACATTCTAGCAATAGCTTCTCGTGAACCGCTCTATATAGGCGACATTGTGTTGATTTGGGACTATAAAGAAGGAAAATATGTTGTGGCAAAGGTTGTGGGACATGTCTCGCCCGAGCTCGACATAGAAAGTTATAGTACCTATGCAAAGGGTTCTCAATACAAAGAAAAGACCACGGAACTGATTAAGAAAGGCCATACAGAGTTTTTAGAGCGCCCGTCCCTTTATGATGTAGACGCTTTCGGTGTTCTAGACAAGGGTTCAAATCGCGTTCAACCCTTGACTTTTGCCCCGCATCCAAGAGCAAGCGTTGTTAGTCCAACCTTTGAAGAAGTTTGTTTGTCTCTAAATCTACCAGAAAAAGGGGTGCCATTGGGGGTATACATGACTGGAAACATGATTTATCTTCATTTCAATAAAGCCATTACATTGTCTCTTCCGTATGGAGCTCTCATTCGTCATATACTTATAGCTGGAACGACTGGAGTCGGAAAAACTGAGATCCTGAAACATATAGCAGTGTCATTAGCTAATGTGGGATTCGCCGTCCCTGTTATAGATTTAGAAGGAGAATGGCTCGTCATCTCCCAACCAGCTGACACCTCTGGCTTCACAGTGGACGACAAGCTAATATGGACTTATATGGGATTGGCTCAAAGGGGAGTGAATCCTTTAATTTTCTCATATGCTCCTGAAAAACTAACGGACGAAGAAAAAGCAAAGGCTACCATAACTTATTTTTCAATAAATTTTGCAGATCTAAGCGGAGATGAGATGAGATACTACCTTCCAGGCCTATCTAGTGCAGCTATGGAAGTTCTTCCTGGTCTTGTAAATGAGTATCGGCGAACAAACAATACCAACAAACTTTATGACTTTATTGCATGGATACGTCGAAATAGATCGACTTTACAACATATATCACATGAAAAAACATCGGAACTTATCGTTAGATGTGCTGGGGCAGTTGTAGATATTTTTGATAGGAACGCTCTGAGGCTCAATGGTAACGCTATTGTTAAGTCAGGGCAAATTTCAGTAATTTCACTAGTCAATGTCAAAGAAAAAGGTCTTGCAACAAGGATAGTCATTCTTTATACTCTAATTCAACTATCAAAGGCGGCTGAAAATAGGAAGGATGAAACACCAACCGAGGTTCTAGTTGATGAAAGCCACAGAGTTGTACCAAGGATGTCCCCACCAGATTACCAAGATTATCAAGCATCCGTTAATCATCTCATAGAAAATATAGCAAGATTAGGAAGACGAAGATGGATGGGACTTATTTTTGCAACCCATACGCCTGACGACTTAAGTCCCTTATTGTTTAACCTTTGCAATACCAAGATTTTTTTACAAATGAGCGGCCCAGTTCTTGAAAGCATATCTAGGGATTTACCAGTCCTTAGTGGCGTCAGAAGAAGATTGATATCATCGTTTCCACAGGGTAGAGCTCTTTTGTTTTCACCAACTCTAAGAACTGATGTGATTATTCAATTCCCACGAAGTATTGTCTTTCACAGGCAAGCCGAAAAGGATTTAGAAGGTCGAATAGAAGAGTGGATAGCAAACAAGCGTAATCAAGTAAATCTCAAGCTTCAAAGGACTTGAGGAAATGGGTGTGTTCGATGACCTTTTTGATCATCGTTTAATTAAAAGGAAGTTGAAATATCTGCTTCTTCTTGGAGGATTTAAACATGACCAGAAAATCTGTTTCACAGCTGATTTTTGACAAATTCGCTGAGAAGGTTAAAAATGACGATTTGTTCAAGGGGATTTCTGACGATTTGATTGCATTAGTACGGAAGAGAGCTAGTGAGAAGGAAATTAGGGAATTATTCGGGAGAGAGCAAGATGAAGATTCTGAGTCTGGAAATTAGAAATATCAGAGGAATAAAAACCATAAAAATCGAACCTGAAGGACAGAACGTTGTAGTTTTTGGTCCTAATGGTACTGGAAAGAGTGCATTAGTTGATGCAGTTGATTTTTTGTTGACTGGAAGAATCTCTAGGCTTGTGGGTGAAGGGACTAAATTTTTGAGATTGAAGGAGCATGGCTGCCATGTTGATTCAAGAGATGATTTAGGAAACACGGTCGTAATCGCAAAGGCAGAGGTTGAAGGCAAGACTGTGGTTTTGGAGAGGAATATACAGAGACCCAGCTTTTTGAAGGTTGAGCCTGAAAAAAATAGGGTAGATGAGACCTCTATTACAGTTCTCCAAGAAGTGACGCTACATTTCTCTTTCACTCTTCCTTTTAGTCAGCCTGCTCATTCTTCTTTTCCCTCTCAGAGGTCACTTGCGCTAAGAGCATGGTTGTGAGCGTCAACGGCTAAACCGAAGTAGAAAACGAAACACATTTCTGATGGAATCCTCCAAGAGAGCTTGACGACAGGCGGAAAAAAGAAAAGGTTGACTAGGATTGAGTACAGTAAGAGCGCTTACATTGGATTTATCGTTAGTAATCCCAAGTATGAAAGCTTGGAAATCCATCTCGACCAAGCTTTCTGATCCATCTCAACCATCAGTGGTACCTTTCAATCTGGATAAGGTTCGGCAATACCATCGCTCAGTTTCACTAAGAGTAGGTCAAGCTAAGGAACACACTGCAAAACTTAGAACATTAGTCTGTAGTCCTAGGGGTTGGCCCAAGGTTTGTCACGTAGGAGAGAAAGTGACCATCGAATTACCGGAGTCTCTAAGATCCGATAGTACAATCCTGGCATATCTCCGGGAACTGGACGGTTTTTTTCATTCCCTTTATGGTGCACTTGAAAGCTTTGCTGGAGAGGTAAATTTGTTCTACGGTCTCAGAACGGGCAAACCAACACTGAAGAAAGTCTGCAGAAAATTTGAAGACATCTATTCAGAACAACGAATGTCCGCAAATCTTCTTGAGTTTGTGAAGAGCGATTTCTATAGTCACTTTGCTGATACGAGACACTTGCTAGTTCATAATATCGGTTTAGGGCTTGTCTACTCTGTTGACATATTTCATCAAGGAGAGATTACGCCACATAGCCTTTGCTTACCGGACAATCCTGAAACATGGCCATTTTCATCAATGAAACAGCTGAAGACCTTATCATATTGCGAAAAGGCTCTAGAAAAGGTGATTGAGTTCCTCGAAACCTCTTATGAGGTACTGGAAATCTTTCTGTTTGGTCAAACCGCAACAGGTGAAGCACAATAATGAACTCTACTTGGTGCAACATCATAATCAGGTAATAGAAGAGTAGATCATTGATAATAAGAATTGCATAATTTTCGGAAACAGAGTGCGGGCTGTAAAATGATTTCTGGAGATTCTAGGAAGCATGCGTTGGAGTTTCTTAAGTATAAGATGTAATGATCAAACAAGCGGGAATTGAAACTCATAGTCTAGGTTGCAGTACGATTCATCGAGAATAATGGGGGCCCAAAAGCTCATTCATAATCTACGGGCAGAATATTGCAGAAGAATAAATGCATCTTCATGAGTATCTTGAAAGGCAAAAGAGTTCGAGGATTATTCCTTGGTGCGGGGGGTGGGATTCGCACCTGAATTTACTAGCAGATTACATACTATAGGTGTGGGCATGGCTTCTTCGCCACAGAAAGGATTTGCATAGAGTTAAGAGCGAGGACTGTGGAGACCCTTAACCCGCTTCCTTGTTGAGGAGGGGAATAAGTTCCTGAAATTGTTGAAACCGATGCGTTAGGTAGATCCAGAAGACCAGAGCAGCTTGCAACTAGTTAGACTCTAAACTGGTTAAGTTGCCCTCTATTTTTTACTAAGACCACAGAGATAGGTGTACAAAACAGACGCGGTCACTAATGAGGTAAGTTTTACGTATTCTTCATAGTTTGAGAACTTACTTTTCAGATCCTCATTTTCAATCTCGTTACGTGAGAAATTGGCACTTTCAATCCAAGAATCTGTTACTTCAATACGATCATCCTTGACATGAAATCTACTGATGAACTCTACCTTGTTACTGTTGATGTTCAATGCACCATTAATATAAAGTACATCAAATTTTGAAATCTCGGGTAAATCTGTTATTTCTGTAAATTCTTGTGAGAGTGAGGAAGGTTCATAATCTCCAATTTTCCGCGTAGCCGCACATTATTGCCAAATGCTTGCTCATAGCACACGCTCGAAATGTTTTTCTTAAAGCACGTATTTTCTTGAATGAGGCTGTTTGATGTCTGTCATTTCAAAAATAGACATGATCAAGCAAACTGTGGTCTATATTTTTTCAGGCGAAGTTAGTGGCGAGCGTCTGACTTCTTTAAGTCCTTTGGGCACAGGTTTTTTTGTTGCCGTCCCTCACCTTCAAGTTGAAGGAAAGATTTGGCCATATTTCGTGACAGCAAAACATGTGCTAAAACGCACCCTAGATGAATATTGGACAGAGATATTCTTCAGGGCAAATGTGAGAGATTGGTCTTCAGGTAGTAACCAAACTGGGGTGGACTTTTGTAGATTGCCCATATTAGATGGAGAGGGAAATCTACAATGGACTATTCATTCCAATCCTGCTGTTGACCTTGCCGTCATTCAGCAATTCCCGCGTGTTGACATGTATGAATTTCAGTCAATACCCAGTACGATTTTTGCGACCCATGGGCTCATCCAAAGAGAAGAAGTTGCTGAAGGCGACGAAGTATTTTTCCCTTGCTTTACTCCTGAAATACCACAACAAAGACGAAACAATCCCGTCATCAGATTTGGAAAAATCGCTCTTATGTCTGAAGAGGACATACCAACACTAGAAGGGAGTACGAAATTTCATTTCGTAGAATGCTTTCCGTTTGGGGGAAACAGTGGTTCTCCCGTCTTTTTAAGATTCGGTCCCACGAGAAGAGCTCCGCAGATCATAGTAGGTCCAGATAGATACTTTTTGCTTGGGGTCATGAAAGGATATTGGCAACATGCGCAACCAGTGGAGGTCCAGCAGGCTCAATTTAGTTTATCTGTAAAGCAGCATATGGGCATTGCAGCCATAACGCCTGTCGATCACCTACAAGAAATCCTGTACAGCGAGACCTTGCAGAGGCAACGAGGTGAAATTTAGCGTCCGTGCCTTCTTATCAACCGATAAGTTTACAGAACCAGTCCTAAAATTGTTTAATCACAATACGATCACGTTTGGTGAACTGTTGGAATATACAAATGCACGTAAGGTTGATTTAGAATCTTATGCTTACCTTTACGGCGAGCCCATTGTTGAGAACATCGCATTGGATGCTTATAGGATCGTAGGATACGAGATTTTTACATCTGATTTTAGCTGAATGCAAAGGTGCAGTTCCTATGAGGGGTAATACCAGTATCAGGATATGAAAACATAATTTTTTCATCTTCCTCGCTATTTGCAGACCAAAGTTTTTATGCACTACTTGATATAGAAGTCCAAGACCAAATAACATGAGTATGCTACTGGCGCCGGGGAATAGGTTATCACCCTCATCGAATCCGCGAATTTAAGCCCACCTCATAAACCTGTCATGACAGACGTAATGACGTTTGATAGTCGTTAGGCATCTCAATTCTTCATCCTTTTGAAGGGATAGCCCGACTTTATAAGACAGTTTTTATCAAGTAATGAGATCATTTCACGAATGTAAACATCTCACAGACTATACCTAAGACGGCTGGTTTAAAGAACTAGTGGAGATGCAATTGGAAAACATTGCTAGATGGCTCCAAGGTAGGTGAGAAACCTCCATGTCAGATTTTCCAGAAATGTTTATTGGTGAAGCTGATGTGATTTTATTCGGTAAAGAACGTTGAAAACTGTCCTCTTCTTGCCAATTATCTTCGTGACCCCATTTACAATTCTCTTTTACTTAACCGGAGGCTTTTTTCTTACATCTGAATATCTGAAAACTCTTCTCACAGTCTTAGGCATCATCATAGGATTTAGTGGCGTAGCTATAGGTGTCGTAGCCTCTTTATCTCGCGAGGCTATCGGAGATGTAAAGACCGAACTAAAAGACCTCACCGATTCTCTTGAAGAACTACGTACTTCTCCGAGAAGAAACGACCCAGAGTTCTGGTATGAACGTTTCGGGTTGAAAAAAGGACATGCCGTAAGCGATGCGTGGGATAAAATTACTGATCAAGTAATGCTTGCTTTCCTAGAGTACAAACTTAAAGATAAAATTGATAATGCGAGAAAACAAAGGCGCGAATGGGAGAAAAAGCGTTCGATTGCCTCTAAGCAAGTTATACCCATGTTGTTTTTCTTAGTTCTTTCACTTTCTTTTAGCTTAATGCATTTATTACTTATAGAGGGAGATATCAGTTTGGTGCTTTTGCACACCTTCGTTCTTGGAGAACTTGAGCTTCTTACATTCGGAATTGGAATAGGATTGCTTTTACGTATCTTGGCTAATATACTCAAGCCGTTAGAGAGCGAATAAATGATACTTTGATATTTAATGCTTTGTGGACTAATTATTGGTTCTGGTAGTCTTGTCTCTTCTTTGGCTTGCTTTTCTGGTCTCGCCTCATATGTTTAAGAGCATGTTATAAATGAACGCCTTTGTGGCAAGTTCTTTTGTGATGTTTTTCATGGTTTTCGCCATGCAGAACTCTCCGAACGTTCGCTTGAAGGTGGAGTAGGCTGTCTCGACGCTCCATCGTCTGCGGTAGCCTTTGAGTTTCGCCCAGCGTTCATGGCCCAGACGTTTGTACTGGGATACAGCCTCTCTTCTAGGTTCTGAAGGCGTGTCAGTTCGGCTGTTCCGCCTAGGCTTAATAACGGCTTCTATCCCCCTCTGTTCAAGCGTCTCGTACACTTCTGAACTGTCGTAGGCTCCGTCCATAACTACCTTGGAGACCTTTCCACGTCTTTCAGTCTTCCTCAAAAGTTGTGGAAACACCCTTGAGTCATGAGTACCGTCTGTGGTGACAATCATGGCTAATGCCTGCTTCGTCTCCACGTCCACAGCCAAGTGTATCTTGACGTACCGCTTCTTCTTTCCATACCTCCGCTCCACCCAGCCTCCGGCCTTGTGAACCCTAACCCCAGTCGAATCAACAGCCACGACCACAGGCTCGTCTGAAAGTCTCAGAGACTCGTACAGCTGAAGGTCTAAGTCAAGTATCCTCCTCCTGAGACCGGAATAGTCTGCTGAAGGGAGCTTTGGAACAAGCCTGTTTAGGGCTCTGGTGAAGCCTTCAAGCTGCCTGTAAGGAAACCCAAATAGGTAACGGACAACCGACAAAAACTCCGCATACCTTTCCGTCAGCACGAAGGGACGACCAACCTTCCCAAGGTTCATAGCCCTCAACTCCCCATCATAACCATCCACAAACTCTAGGCTGAGCAACAGCTCCCCGCGCCTAATAAGCCTCTCATCAACACTACCCCAGTCCACAGGCACTCCTCCCTCAACCATCCACATCCAGAATAACCGAGAAAAGACAGAAAAAGTTAATTGCTCCACAAAGCAAAAGAAAATACAAACCTGATAATGGGCGAAATATCAATACTTTTTCTCCGTGTAGGAGATAGAAGTAGTCTGTTTCAACATGCGCTCCAATCAGATACATGAAAGTTCGCCCACGTGATGTGAGAA
>Ga0315312_1000925_pt1 | contig 26873 bp, 36 predicted proteins | sample TDP7_MG_FD_203629 | JGI IMG/M metagenome (GOLD analysis project Ga0315312, IMG submission 203629) | Freshwater sediment microbial communities from Lake Towuti, South Sulawesi, Indonesia - TDP7 | ecosystem: Environmental > Aquatic > Freshwater > Lake > Sediment | place: Indonesia: South Sulawesi... | reverse complement strand
AATTCTGAAAAAAGTATGAGAGTTCGGTGATGCTAAACTATTCAAAAAAAGCAAGTAGTGCAAAAGTATGCTCAGTGTACGTTTTGACCTAAAGTGTTTGGCTAGCTAGATCAGTTTAGTAGCTTCTGAGTTTTCTTGAAAGAAAGGAACTTTTCAACAAGTTCTTCTCCTGTCATTTCGCCTTCCACAGGCTTTCCTTCAAAGTCTATGCAGACTTTAACAGGTTTGAATGTTTCAACGTCTGCATACATTATGAGTTTCTCTTTTGTGTCAAGATCAGTATAAGTTATCCCCCAACATGCCTTTCCGTGTACGATGACCTTTTCGTTTAACGTGGTTTCGGCGACTCTATGGTGCTCTCTTAGGAAAGCTAAAGTTTCAGGAAATTCCCAGGCATTTATAACCGTGCCACCCCAGCCTTCGTTACAGTCCTTGCAGTGTTTGTTATACCATGGGCCAAATTCTTCAACAATAAGATTTTTGCTTCCACATCTCAAGCATTTGTCGGTTTGATAAGCCTCTAACTTTTGATCCGGGGTTGCTTTCCAGCTTATGTGAATAAGATCATAGATATCTAAGTGACGTTCCCGCCAGTCTGGAATTTTATTTTTAACAGCGATATAGAAGGGTGGTTTATCGATGAAGCCTCCCACTATACATTTAGGGTTTTTACATTTTATCCGTATGTCCTCAGGGGTTACTTGGACTTTTAGCTTAGCTTCTAAGCACATTGGACACCATTTTTCCAGATCGAATTCCGATTCTTCGCTTTCTTTCTTCGTGTAATCCACCTCCATTTTCTTGACCGATCTAATCCATTCCCTACCTAGAGATGTCAATGAATATGCATCCCTCTTTTTTGCAACCGCACCTGCGTCGATAAGTCTCCCTAAATGATAGGTAAAGACGCCGCAGTGACTTGGATGTGATAATTGGCATTCAGACATCAGCTTTAGGTAAGGCAGGGAAGGGAAGTTGCTGAGAATCTCTAAAATCCGCTTTCTCATAGGGTTTGATACCATCGCCAAATATATTGAAAAAATTTCTTTGGATTCGCTTCTCATCAACTTCCCACGACTTAAATATATTTCACCAATCGTTAAAAGGGTTTTGATTCAACTTTTGAATCAAAAATAGGCATTTTTCAGAGTTATTTTCGAAAGCAAACTTGAAAAAATCAATTATTATGGTGAAGCGAGTTAGAAGACTAAACTTTTACAAGATAATTGAAATACAAAAGTTAGATCTAAGTATAAAAATGTTAGAGAAGAATTTAGTATTCTACAAATTGACAACCCATCGAGTACTACTGTAAATATAACGGCTTAAAAAAAGGTAAACATAAACCTTGGAAATTGACTTTAAGAAGACCAGGAAAGCGGAGATTTTACCTTTAAGGTTCAATAAATATATACTTCGCATGCATGCCTGAGAACCTTTCCAACAATTTCTTCTGACTGGCCATTATGGTAGATTTCAGCAGTGTCAATCAAGGAAACACCGAGATTTACCTATTCCTCGTCATTCCTATCGAATACTAAGACAGAACGGGAAAAAGCCAACGTCTTGTTAAGAAGTGGGAAATCCCAAAAATAGATGCTAGATTAGTTAGCTACTCATGAAAGGTATCACACATCCTGTAATGAATCTTCCGGCTTCCGAGCACAAGAAGGCGACGCTTTCAGCGATGTCTTGGGGAGAAGTGGTAGTCCTCTTCTGCCAAGCAGGCCCACGGTCACACTGTTCAATGGCTTCCTTTAGACTTTTAATCGCAGGTACGGGACTGGGTGCGATAATGTTGACAGTCACACCATGGAACCATGCTTGATCCTGCGCAAGAAGCAACGCCTGCGCTCTGGCTGCCTTGCCTACGTTGTAGGAGTAAGCTGGCGGCAGTCTCGTCGGGTGTAGAGCTATACCAATAAGCCTTCCCCACTTTCGTTTGTACATACCTGGCAAAACGAGTGGCATTAGGTGGAATAGCGGCGCAATCTCGTGGTGAACATCCTCCAACGTAGCAGACGGATCAAGCCTATCGATAGGTTCTGGATGCCAGCCACCACCAGGACCAATAATGCAAATATCGACCTGATTGAAGCGTTCGACAGCTACATCAACTAGCTTCCTGCACCCATGAGCTTCAAAGATATCGGCCTGTATGGCAATTGCACTGCCACCACGACTCTCAATGTGGTCCACAATTTCCTTGGCGCTCTCCATGCTCACGCGATAGTTTACAGCGACCTTCGAACCTTCACGAGCCAGAGTCAACGCGATGCTACGACCCATACCACTACCTGCGGCTCCTGTTACAATCGCAACCTTGCCTTCACAGATCATACTTACACCTATCCTATACTTTGTGTTGATTTTTCTCGTGAAAGAAGTATCCAGAAAGATACATAAGAATTGTGATGAGAATTACAGACCGAAGATGGATTTGAAGACTAATATTCATCTTCTAGATCAACCACTTTTCAGCATCTTCGTTTCAAGTGGCCCGTCAAATCTACGCCCGCTTTAGCTCTTTTCTCTTCGAGATATTTTTTGAAAGCCGACCTCTCTGACACGTTCATAATTTTGCACTACAAAGGGACACCAATCTCGTCAATAGGTAGCGCGCTCGCAGATAAGGGAATCATCGCAAAGAAGGCATCTTTTGAGGTGGTTTTCGGTGGCGCATTTTCTGTTTTCAAAAGAAGCACCGCTGCCGAACAGCCCGGCGTTGCTATTCGCGTCTAACGTAAAACCTTGGAAACAGTTGTTTTTCAGCAAATGACTTTGCTTTTTGGCGGGCCCGCTTAACAAAAAAGAAATCTTCCCTTCTCGCTCATCAAGCATTTTGAGGTTTTAATTACAAGCGAAGGTTTTAAATAGTTAACATTATATATTTTATTAAGTGGTCTTCATGGCTGAGAGAACCACATCCATCCTCAAGGCAATTGGAAATCCCAACAAGGCTAGGATAATCGCTCACTTGGCCAAGCATAAGGGGGAGACTGCTGAGGACCTGAGCAGGCATCTGGGCTATCCCCTTCCGACGGTCTACAAGTATCTCAGGGAGCTTGAAGCCGCGAGGATGGTTGAGAGCGAGGTTAAGGACAGAAATCAACTCTACTATCCGGGTGACTTCAAGCTGATTGTGTCGCCGGAGAATCTCATGGAGATGCTTGAGGAGCAGAGTGTTACGGATGTTTACAGGGCCAAGTTTGGCGACGAGGGCATGCAACGATTCAAAGAAGTGGTCGAGAAGGCGAAGGCTGGCAAAATGACTTTCAGGCAGGCTGCCTCAACCCTTGGAATAACCTATTACGAGTTCGTCTCACTCCTAGACGAGACTGGCGCGGTCAACGAATAAGAAGCTCGTGATCGACTCATCAGTGCTCATAGTTCTGAAGAGAAAAGGAAAACTGGAGGAGTATTTGAAGCGGAAGAGGGACGAAGGCTACGAAGTCCTCATCCCGAAGGCGATAGCGCGGGAGCTTTTGGATGAGCCGAGGAAGTATGCAGAAGAGGTCAAGAAAACTTCTCCAGCATTGGCGAGCAATATCATAAATTCTGTTGAGAGAATGAATGTGGCAATTAAGCAGGGGCTGATTAAGGTGAAGACTGTAAACTATAGGAAGTATTCAGAAATAATGGATAATGTCAGAAGGCACCTTAGTCAGCTAGAAGCGAAGCCGGAGCACGCTGTAAAGAAGGGCGACCCAGAATTGATAACCATCATAGTCCAACTCTACGACAAATCCAGAGAAAAGGTCTTTGTCTCCACGAAAGATGAGGGATTGCTGAAGGCCCTAAAGCCATTCGAAAAGAGAGTCGAATATGAAGTTCTAGAGAGCGTGCAACTAAACTGAGGAGAGTCCTAGGGTCTCCGCTCCAAATCTCCATTAAACCTACATCTTATACGAAACAGCATATAGTAGCCCGGATCTGCTTGTTATCTTGATGGCTTGAAGACCATGTCTTTCTAACAATATTATAGGGCGGGCCCACAGGGATTTGAATCGAGTTAAGTATGAGACCAATAGACCAAAATGACTCGTATTTCGACTGCAAAATCTATTTAAGAGGGCATCTCTAAACACTGTTCCAAGGCGACGGAAATGGACGTTACTGTAAATGAGAGTCAGTTGAACAGAGTTCTAGTTAAACTGGACATGATTAGACTTGAGCTTCTAAGGCTTAGAGCCATGCTTCTATCAGAGGAGGAACTCAGCGAGGAAGAAAAGGAGGAACTTGAAGAGGCTCGTAGAGAGGCGAAAGAGGGCTCGGGCGTGAGCCTCGAAGTTCTAACTAAAGAACTGGGCTGAGCAGCCCCTTGTTCCAAGTTATAGTCTTCGGAAAAGCCGAAAGAGCATTAAAGAGATTACCGGAGCACTATAAGCGGAGGGTTCTTGAAATCCTCTTAATCTTTCGAGAAAATCCAGTTCCAGTCGAATATTATGACATCAGAAAGCTCAAAGGATATGTGGATACCTATAGAGCTCGGATTGGAGACGTCCGTGTAATCTATGAGATCATGTGGGATTCAAAAAGAGTCCACGTACTGTTAATTGAGCGGAGAGAAAGAGCATACCCTTGACCCTTTTAGACTGGAAATTAACAGGCCCTTTTCTGAGAGATGAAACAAGGTGTTGGCAGTGGCGGGCCCATACAGGTTTAAAGCTTCGTTTAAATTCTTGAAATTTCCGCATTTGAGGTTAACAGTATTTTCAGCTAATTGTTGAATTTATTTCTTGAGTGGGTTTCCTTCTTGCATAAATTATTTTTTGAATTGAATTGGGCTTCCAAGAGCTTTTCCCATTTCTATGTTCTATCAAAATCGACAACTGTATGCACATAGCATTTCTGTGAATCTTATTCTCAATAACGAGGAGACATAAGTTACACCAAATTAGACCACAAGTGTCACTTCTCCAGTATCTTCGAGACAAGCATGCCCACTACACCAGTTAACGCCAGTTCAAAATTTCTGCTGAAGTCGCCACATCCGTATTTTGCATGGATTGCCTCATGGAGTAGTGTACCAGCAAATGAACCAAGTGATTTAAGTTGTGTTCGTTTGATGACTATCATGCCTTGATTTTGATCCCAAACTCCTGCGGTTCCAGAATCGTTTTCCAAGCGCATCGTTTCAGAAATTTGGATGGTTTTCACACTTGATGGTTGCCCACCAATCAGACTTAGTATCCTGTCTTTCTGTTGATAAATCATTGTTTCTGAAGGGGTCAAATCATTCGGGTCGACAAATCTGTATTGAAAGCTTTCGTTGTATTCAACTTGGTACTGGTTTAGGTCTCTGATTGGATTTCCTGAAGGATCAATAGCACCCCTGATTCTTTCGGCGATCAACTCACTGATGAAAACTATGCGATAGCCATCCCTTCTTGCATTGTCTATGAGATCGCCACGTTCGATACCTTGTTTTGCAGTAACGAAAATCACGTTTTCTGTCTGATTAAGAAAGCCTATTGCGTGCTTTGCTACGTCAAGCCAAGATGTCTCGTCATGATTTAGTCCTCTCTGCATAAGCTCTATGTCGTCTACCAGCTTTCGAACAACATTCCAACTCGAGCATGATAAAAGGATTGATTTCACTCGGTCTGCGTAAGCTGTTCGGCCAATATGGGTTCTCTCACGATTCAGTGCCTTTTTCATTTTTGATGTCAATGATGTTATATTATACGAGAAGAGGAATTTTTCTTCCTCAGCGACCTTGACCCCATTTACATAGATATTGGCCATATCTCCTTTTCGAGAGAAAACCTCGCCATATTCCGTTTTTTCCAGCAAGTTCTCACCAGAGAACTTAAGGAAAAAGGATTTGGCATTTTCTATATCCTTCTTAGAAACTCCTTTTAGGATGAACTCGGTGCCTTTAATTATGCAATCATCCGGCTCTTCCACTAGGACGTGAAGCGTCATAATATCTGCAAAGTCTCCTTTAGGTTCCATTGACAAAGTGAATTTTCCATGGGGAGACAGAATTTTAACATCTATCTCTCTCCGATATAGGGTCGCTAGAGCGTCTTTCAGCCCTACTCCGAAACGACCAATTAACCCTTCATGGTTGAGCTTTTCTTCGTTTTCTTTTTGTGTAAGATGTTGGTGTCGTAAACCTCTACCGAAATCTCTTATATGCCATCCTTCTCTATTTCCATAGATGCTAACCACTTGGGATGTAGTCAGCTTTTGCTCATCTAGTGCATTTGCAATAATCTCACGTATAGCGTGTGGAACCTCCCAATGTTCAAGGATTTCTTCAACGTTCAAGTCAAATTTCTTCACAAGAACTCATCTCCTTACAATCTGTTAACATACGATCCATCCCATCTTGGATACGACATGATTCTATTCTCTCCAGTTTCTCCGATTCTCCATGGCATCTTTGCAGTCATTGCAAAAACCGAAATAACCGCATGACTTGCAGAGAGTTTCCTGGAAATGATGGCAGAATTCTCTGCAGTTTAGACAAACTGGCTTGCTACAATCAGTACAGTATTCAGCATCGCACTCTGTTATCTCTTTTCCACAATCAATGCACACGACGCACATATTATCCACAAACCCATCTGAGCCATAAGTTTTTCTCTCAAGTTTTTCGAGATTCTTGACAACAAACAGTGGCTTCCAAAGCTTGTTGACACATATTTCCTGTGGTTCAATCCACCGAAGTGATTCGCATTCCCCACAGATCAGTGAGGATGAACCTCGGCTCAGGTCAGTGGAGTAAAACAATCTCTGTACGCTTAGATTGGTGCATTCACCAATTGCGAACCATCTGTCGTCTAAATTCAAAATGACCTCTCCACCAAACATCGTAATGTCAACCGCTCTGCGATCAATCTTGCTAAGTTCATAGGCATTAGTATAGTCAATTCGGTAACCCCGCTCAATCAGCTCATTGATGATAAGATCGTAATCCGATGGATCTCTTTCTCCAAAGAAGTAATCATAGTACCATTTCCAAGACGGGATATCATTACCCCATATTCCCTTAAGTTCTTCCTTAGAGATTCTCTCACCATTCTCGGAAATAGGATATGCCTCTTCTTTTACAAAATGCAGCATATATCCCCGTTTCCTAGCCACCTCTGCTAGGTCGATGTAGAATTTCTCCATCTTTAGGATATAACTATCCGGCATCATTGCCATACCCCCAACCATTCATCGATACGCGTCTGTCGAATCTGTCTTAGCCATTTCTTTGGCCACGATTCAGCTTACTTTGGATTTCAAGATTCGCCTTTTCGTTGAAAGATGCTTGCACTTGGGGATTTCCATCTCTCCAATACCTGTCTTTACATGTCTGATTATCGTTTTTCTCACTAAACATAATCTAGCCACCTCCTTTTGAGGGACTTTTTCCCTCAATAGAAAAGCGGGCTAGGTTTTGCTTAGTGGTCATCGTTAGATTTATATCTCATTTGTCCCAATAATCTCACACATCTCCATGTATCTAGCTACTCTGAGGCATAATTCATGACGAATGCCGAGCCAGACTTTGAGAAAATTAGGTCCAAAGCAACGGAGCTTTACATCAAAGACAAAGGGGAACCTCCACCTGATGAACCTATGTGCATGACTCTCAAGATAACGCCCTCGATAAATGAAAGCTATTGGAAAAAAGCTAAAGAAATTTTATATGGCGTTGAGAGCGAAAAAGATGTTTTTGCCTCGCACATAACGAAGAGGTCTCGCCCAGAGAGCTCTAATCTATTACGTCCCACAGTAGCTGCGAGAGAGCTAGGTGTTTCCTATAAAACCCTTTGGCGATGGTGGAAAGAAGGTAGAATAACAGCTGTAAGGTTACCCTCAGGACGACTGAGGTATCCTAGAGATGAGACAGAGCGCATTCTCCAAATGTAGGCTCTTGACGTTCGCACAAAATATGTATGCGGTGAGAATAATGGAGATCAATCGAACCCTTGCGAAAGGTATCCTACGGAAAATCCATATTGAAAGCTGGCAGGAGAGATGATACTAATGCCTAAATTTTATACTCTGATAAAACCTCAAGGGTTCATGTATAGTTCGGATAATCGGCGTTATCAGAAGATTGGTCAGGGGTTCCATCCAGAAGAAAATTCATCATGCGTTAATCTATTTCCTGTAAGTAATTATGATTCCCTTTCTCCATCTCTCTTCCTCGGAAAATTCAAGAATTTAAACGTTAGCACAAAATAGAAAGATACGGAAGAACTCTTGGAAGATTAATAGAAGCTCTTTACCAAAAATATCCCTAAAACAATCCTTTTAGCGTGTTTTGTATGGCGGGCCAGCTGGGATTTGAACCCAGGTTCTCCGGCTGCGCAAGGATCTGCATATCTGGGGTCAATTCGATTTTCCAGGAGATACTCATGTCGACTCGTCTGAGAACAGATGTAGCTTTCGTAGCTACTATTGCGCCAAACATGCCAGAAATCATCTAGTGATTATGGATCATATCATCTCCACTTTGGGTACGTCTTTGAAGTGTTGATCCCCTGTGACTAGGGTGAGGCCTTTGTGTTGGGTTGCGGCGTATATTATTGCATCTATTGTGTGAAGTTTGTATTTTCGTTTGATATCCGCTGCCAAAAGGGCCACTTCTTGATCTATTGACATGATAAGACTTCTCTCGGTAATGAGGTTTATTCTTGTTGTCGGGTCCTTCTGCTCTCTCAGATATCTTGACTTGATTTCTGTTAGGCAGATTGAGGGTGTGTATAGAGGACCGTGGCCTTCTATGTAATCCCTGACTTTGGCTCCTCTTTTTGAGCCCATGAAGTATTCTATCCATGCGAAGGAATCAAGAGCTCTCATGCGGTTCTTCCTCATCTCTTAGGTTTTCCGTTGTTAGCCAGGAATCAACGCCGAACATGCCTTCAACTGATCTGAAGAGTTGGTTCATAAGCGCCTCGTTTATTGTTTCAGAGATCCTTCGTCTTCCAAATTTTTTGATGAGGTATTCGTAAATTTCATCTTTCAGTATTATGGTCGTTTTCACCGGCATTCAATCACCGTAAATGTATTACGTAAATGTAAAACTTATACCTTTCTAATGGTTAAGCTCGTCAAGTTCCCAAAGCATTTCACGAGCTCATTTTCCAGTATTCAAAAGGTGAAAAATCTATTCTCATGTGCTGGTCTTACGAAACCGACCCTTTATCCACAATCGGCAGCTTAATTCTGCATGCGCTTAATCTTCACCCAGATCCTTTATGCATAAGATTTGTTTGGTGGGCCGCTGGGATTTGAACAAGCCAAGATGAGACCTTGCCTAGCTTAGAAGTGCGTCTCAGTGAAAAGGAATGGATTTTGGGAACATGAATTCGCTTTGGAGGTGGCTTCCAGGTTTCTTCCAGGTTCGTCTCTGCTTGCTGAGATCATCCATCTTTTGTGACTTTGAGTTTGTCAACGGGTATTTCCAATCATCACAGTTTCAGAAGCCTTTGACTGTCTCCTCATGATTTCTAAGGTTCTCTTTATGGCTAGAATTTCTTTTGGCCTGCGAAGCGGTAGGAATGGTCATAAGTAGGAATTCAGAAAATAGGATTGGTGTCGACGCTTGCGGGTGAAGGAAGTCACCGTGACGCGACGGGGGCAGACTACGATCCCCGTTGAGTTGAGACGTAAGTATGCTATCACTGAAGGAACCCGACTGGTCGTCATGGATACGGAGCAGGGGATAGTTTTCAGAAGAGAGCAGTCAACTTTGGATTTGGCTGGTTCAGGCAATGCCGAGATAGAAAATGTGTATGAACTCCTAGACAAGATGAGAGAAGAAGATGACAGATAGAAGAAGGGTCTATGATACAAGGTTCCTGGCCGCCCTCTATTACTCCAAAGACGAGGATGAATTAAGAAGGATAAAGCTGGAGTTAGCGGGGAGCCACACAAAATCCATATCTGCAATAACAATTTACGAGATTTTCAAACTTACCCTTCAGACCGATGGAAAAGATGTGGCTGACCTTAGGGTGCGTCTCCTTGAAAAAGACTTCAAAGTTGTAAACGTAGACTCGAGGGTAGCGAAAGAGGCGGCTATGATCTGGCGTAAATATCGATTGCCCATGGCCGACGCCGTCATCGTGGCAACAAGCACAGTGTTCAAAGCGGATTGCGTAACGAATGACCCCCACTTCACATCAATCAGCAAGATTACCACACGTTGGATTTAAGAATAGGGAGCGCATGGAAGAAAGTCTGGTCGTTCATAGTCTTGAGGGCTCCCGATATGTGAAGAGCAAAACTTTCTAAAAGTGGGATGATTTCTCATAGAGAGTTTAAGAGCATGGCGGGGGCATATAGGTTTAAAGTTTGGTTTGGTTTGAATTCTTGAATTTTGGGCATGATGTAGCGAACATTTGAGTTGAAGTTTTGACAACTCCTTTCCAAATCAAAACTAATGATGCAAAAATGATTCGTCACTTTCTAAGCTGGTGACTAAGGATGCGTAGGGCGGAGCTGGCGAAGACAAGTTTAAATCTGTGTATTTTCTGTGTATAGATGCTGGAGTCAATGGGATACAAAACAATCAGTCTTTCTGACGAAGCTTATGAGACGCTTGCTTCTCTAAAGAGGAAGGGGGAGTCTTTCACGGACATAATACTTAGAATCTGCTCCAAGACCGCTAAAAAGCCCCTGACGAGCTTTGCTGGATCTTGGAATATGAGTGATGAAGAAGAAGAGAAGATCTTTGGCGAAGTTTCGGAGATGTGGAGGAAATATGAAGAAGGTTTGCTTCGACACAGATTTTCTGGTAGCGTTATTGAGGAACAAATCAGAAGCAGTTAGGAAGGCTGAGGAGTACGATTCTCTCAATGCGGAAATCTCAACCACCTCGATGAACGCCTTCGAGATCTACCTAGGCGCTTTTAGGTCGAAGGACGCTGCCAGAAACGTTAAGCAGGCCGACGAACTGCTCAACTCAATCAGCACTCTTGCCTTGACTTTGGAGAGTTCCAGAAGATCCAGCGAAATCCTTTCAGAATTGCTCCGCACCGGTACGCCCATTGATCTGAGAGATGCAATCATAGCTGGAATAGCTCTTGTTAGCGGATACACACTCGTGACTAAAAACATAGAACACTTCAGAAGAATCACGGGACTAAGCATCGAAACATGGTGACACCCAACAACTCTTCTCAATCTCGCAACTGGAATGAAGGCGGGCCCGCTGGGACCAACACCCAAAACTGTTCCAGTCCCATTTCGAATTCAGATACCTCTTCGCGAAATAAATATGCCGAAAAATGCCATATATCTAATCTTTGATCTACGGTTTCTGCCCCAGGAATATGTTGATAGGTGGGTATTTCATGCCGTATTGTTTCACTGGGGGGCACAGTTCTTCCATAATTTTTTCTTTGAACTCTGTCCAAATTTCATCTTGGCCGCCAGCTCCTTTCAAGAACACTGTAGACGAATACCAACTTTTTGTCTCTACCGTTTTAAGGTGGACTTCTGTCAGCCCTGCATTCTTCATGTGCTCGAGAATCCCTTTTGGGGCAGGAAAGTAGTCGCCTCCAATGTCTCGATGAAGTCTTATGAGGTTCTCTTCGGCTATGTTTCGTGTTTTAGTGCTTAGTTCTATTAGTGCGACTTTTCCATTTTGTCGAACCGATTTTGCCATTTCCGCGAATATTTTTGACAATTTTTCAGGCCTTGTTAGTTCTTCTATTAATCTGTAGCTTACGGCGGCGTCAAAACTTTGGGAAATATGAATAGCCGACAATTCAGCTGCGTCAGCCTTAACAAACTTAACCAGATGCTTAACATTGCATTTGTCTAGGTTCTCGTACATTTCCCCCAAATATTCGTCAGTAATGTCGATGGCTACGACTTTTCCGGTTTCTCCTACTAGTTTTGCGATGCATGCTGTGAAAGTGCCTTGTCCACAGCCCACATCGAGGACATGCATACCTTCACGTACCCCTATCAGGCTCGCAAGGTTCATTTTCATCAAATGTAGCTTCTGTTGGAGTTCCACAGGGTTTCTTATCACCTAGCCACGTTCACCTAAACTCTTACATATCTAAGATAAGATAAAATTGTTGCATAAGGATCAAAGTCGTTCAACTCTTGGTTTGGCTTGTCTTCATGAATTGGGCTAAGCGAGTATGGAATGCAGAATTGCGAATGCCGGGCCCGCTGGCATTAACCAATGTCTATCCCATAGGAACCTACACGATTGAAGTCGCCCCAACCTTTATGCGCCTCGATTGAAAGGTTTAAGTATACGTTTTACGATATCTTATACCATGTCTTCGGTGCTCTCTGTTAAGCTTGAGAAGGAGAAGATGAAGATCATAGAGGAGATCGCTAGCGAGGAGAAGACCGATCGCTCAGCTGCTGCCAGAAAGCTCTTAGACATTGGGATCAAGCAGTGGAAGATAGACAAAGCGGTGCAACTCGTAGTTTCAGGTAAGGTCTCGGTTTGGAGGGCGTCGGAGCTGGCAGACATCTCCCTAAGGGAGATGCTTGATGTCCTGAATGAGAGAACGATCACGTGGGTCAAGATCACTCCTGAAGAGTTTGAGAGAGAAGTCGACCAGATGAAAAAGGCGAATGCATGAGATTCGTCTTCAACTCAACACCGTTAATACACTTTGCCAGAGCTGGATTAAGCTGGATGATAGAGGACCTTGAAGGCGAGAAATACGCGGCGCCATCAGTCTACAGGGAGGTTGTCGATGTAGGAATGCGGAGGGGGCTTCCCGACGCCCCCATAGTCCAGGAATTGGTCAAGCGAGGCGCTGTCACTGTGAACGCCCCGCCTGAAGGGCTTCTGGCGTCAATGGTGGAAATCCACCGTGACCTGCATAGGGGTGAGGCTGAAACCATAGCTTTAGCGAGAAACCTCGAGGCAATAGCTATCATCGACGACCCAGTAGCGCGAAGAGTCGCCGAAGTCTACGGTGTGAGGAAGGAAGGCTCCTACGCTCTAATCCTGAGAGCCCTTCTAAAAGGGAGAATAGACCGCCAAGAGGCAAAAGTCTCTCTAAAGAAACTTGTATCATCAGGGTGGAGGTGTGACATAGACCTCTACAGCAGCATTCTAAGATCAATTGAGGAAACTCCCATCTAGTAAGAGTCAGGCGTGAAAATCTGAACTCAAGCCTTCCAAGGGTAAACTATTCCGGCAACCGCCCCAGGACGGCTAATCAAGGATCTTTTGTGCATGGAGATATTGGCGGGCCCGCTGGGACTCACACAACGGTTTATGCGAGTCCTATCTTGAGGGTTTACCCATAGGTTTATTACTTGGTCTACCTAAAGGCATATTCCGGGGGATTTAATGGCTGTAGTAAGCGTTAAAGTGCCTGAAGAGATTAAGGAAAAGATGAGGGTATACAGCGACGTTGTGAAATGGCCTGAGATTATCAGAGAGTCAATAATAAAAAAGATAGAGGAGGTGGAGAGGGTTAAGGCTGTTGAAAAGGCGATTCGCCTCTTGGAACCGATAGCTCCTGCTCCTAAAGGGATGGCTAAGGCCTTGGTGAGGGAGGATCGTGATAGTCATTGACGCCTCAACACTAACGAAATTTGTCCTTAAGGAAGAAGGGTGGAGGGAGGTCGCCGAGTACCTAAGGGCCGGAACCTCGTCAGTAGATCACATAGTAAAGGAGTCTGTTAACGCTATATGGATGAGGTTTAGGAGAGGTGAAATGTCGCTCACAGAGGCAAAGATAACGATTGAAGCTTTGAAGGAGATTTTGGGTAAGGCCGTAAGAGTCGAGGGAGAACTTGCCTACTTGGATGAAGCGGTCAACATATCTTTCAGTCAAGGCCTAACCATCTACGATTCGCTATACATAGCCATGGCGAAGAAGAAAGGATTAAAGCTAGTGACAGTAGACGAGATACAAGCAAACGCAGCCACGGCTGAAAACATATCAGTTATGCTTCTAAAATAATCCGTTTCTCTATCAACTCATCTCGTGGAATAAAATGCCATGGCGGCCCATATGGGTTCAAAACTTGGTTTGAATCCCTGAAATTCTTGGATGAGAATATCGCCGAGTTTGCAGTGAATGATGCCTTGTGTACTTCTTGAAGGCTTTGAAGAAATACACTTCATGAACAACCATTGACATGAGCTTTTCCTCATCGTTCCTAAAGTTGGCCCAATTTTCCCTGAGGTTATGAGCATCTTCTACAACGTCCTTGAAATCTTCACTTTTTCGCCTTCTCTAAGCCCCAAATATGCTTTGAGACAATATTTCGGTGGATTCCCGTCTTACAGCAATTTCTTCAATTGAAATTGATGGAAACGCCCCATAGCCTTCGACATTGGCATTAAGCTTATATATGTTGTATGATGTATGATATGCGGTGATAGTGATGACTAGGAGAAAAACGAGAACGACTCTGGTGCTCGATGAAGTGGTGTTTAGAAAACTGAGGCAGAAGTCAGGTGGCAACATATCCGACTTGGCTAACAAGATACTGAAGGAGACGCTCTTTCCAAAGGGAAAAAGCCTGTTCGGCGAGCTGAAGGGGTCGGTGTCTACGAAGGACATCATTGAGGAAGAAACCCATGAAGACATATATCGTTGATACTTACGCTTGGATTTCTTACTTCGAAGGAAAAAAAGAGTTCAAAGAGGCTATAGAGGAAAACGAGATCTATACCCCAGCCATTGTATTGGCCGAAGTCACCAGAATACTGAAAAGAAAGAAAATCGGGAAGGAGATAAGCAGTAAGATACTTGAATTCATTAAAGAACGCAGTATTTTATTAAGCTTGGATGAGACCAACGCTGTAGAAGCGGGAGAGGTGGCGGAAAAAGAAGGACTTTACCTAATCGACGGCATCATATATTCATACGTGGATCAAGACGCTCGCCTATTAACAGGAGACAAACACTTCAAAAACAAACCCTTCGTCGACTTAATCGAGACCACCAACACATAAATCCCAAAAAAGGCTCTTCGACTTAGAAAATGGCGGGCCCGCTGGGATCAACCCAATTTCTTATTCGAAAAGGATCCGTTAACTTAAAATGAACCCTACTCTAAGGAGGTATTCAGACATGCGAAATTTCGCAAAGGCAATGAGCCTTCGATTTGATGAATATGTTTTGTTAGGAAGAGTAGATGAGGATTTTCCCAGTTTGTTTTCGCTTCGTCCAATTCTTCCACCATCCATATGGTAAAATTCTTTTGGGAGATGACTTGTCTGACCCTCTATCTTTAAGTTCCTCGTTCCTTAATATTTCTAGACTTTTGCATGGCTTTCCATCTTATTGCGTGCAGAACCCATGAATGATAGACCTTTGTTAACGATCTTTTTCTGCTTCACCCTTGTGGGCATCTCTGAGTTCTGTCAGGACTCCATATCGGTATTGTGTTGCGTTTTAGCAGTTTCATAGGAGACTCGCATTTCACTCGTAACCAAATTCTGTTGGGTCTACTCTTCTGATTAACTCGACTTTGTCGAGTTCTCTATCTGCTGAGATTATGTCTTTGACGTTATGTTCAACTGCGAGAGCGATGTGGATTCCATCGTAGGGTGTGATGCTGTAGTCGCGGGCATACTCGGCTGCTACTCTGATTACATCTGGGTGAGTGATGTAGATGTCGATTGGGTAAGAGAGCACAGCGTTGAGTTGGGATGTTGTGTCTTTCACCTTATACTTGCTGTACAAGACTCCTGCAACCTCTCCCAGAACTTGAGTGGAAATGGAAGCCCTCAGTTTCTCTTCCTCAATCTTCTTCAAGATTCCTTTGCATTTCTCTCCGTATTTTGGGTGGGCAATCATGGCGTAAATCCATACGTTCGTATCTATGTAGTAGATCAAGATCTGCCTCCAGCTTCCCTGAACTCCCGAACGGCTTCAACGGCGTCTCTGTCGCCTCTCACGCTTCCATAGAGCTTCTCTGTTGGATCCTTAACTTTTGGGAGAGGACGAAGCACTAGCTTGCCGCCCTCACGCCCAACATAAAGTTTGTCGCCTGCCTCTAGGCCGAGGGCCTCTCTATTCTCTTTCGGAATGGTTATTTGATATTTTGAGCTTACTTTTATGTAACTCATCTTTGCACCCTTTACCAGCTTTACGTTTCATACCTAATAAACCTTGCTGATTGAATGAACCCCTAAGGCTTCTGATAGGTGTTTAATCGAAAGTGGCGGGCCCGCTGGGACCTACACCCAAAAAGGTTCAAGTCCCATTCCAACATGCAACATTAACAGAAGAGGAAAAAAGACGAGCAAAATTAGTTCATGATTTTTGATTTTGATTTTCATATCTTTCCAGGTCTAGGGACATTATGATCTCGTCGATATACTCGTCTTTTCTATAAACTCCGCGCGGAATCCTGCCCGTTTCTACAAAGCCCACCTTCTCATAGACATGCTTAGCTCGATTGTTGTTTTCGAATGTGCGAAGGATCAAAACTTTCAATCCTGCTTTCCGGGATTCTTCGATAAGGGTTTTCATCATCTTGGTCCCGATACCTAAATCCCTATAGCCATATCGTACGCGTATTCCTATTTCGCCCATGTGGCTTCTGACCCCTTTAAGTAGTTTCACCTCCGAATTACCAACGATCTTCCCATCAACTTCAGCAAGAACATTAATAATATCGCCCTTTTCGATTGCTGCAAGTCTCCAGCTCAACCAATCTGCCTCTTCATTCCTTGTCATTTCTACTCTTCTTGGCAGAAACTCCAGGTCCTCTTCGGCGAATGAGTTGATGAAGTCTAATAGATCGTCTAAGTCTTCCCATTGTACTGCTCTGAGGATGACCTCTCTTCCGTCCTTGGTGAAAAAATTACGAAGTATTTCACCGGGTCTCATAATTCCTCACTTTTAGTTCGTACGAAAGGATTTTTAGTTCTTTGTTTTGCCCAAGTTACAGCATCTGAGTTGATTCCATACTGACTGAATTGCATTGTGATTGTATTACTCGTAGCGATCGCTTCTTCATATTCTTCAATTGCCTCCTCTCGCCTACCTTTAACGTCGAAGATATGGCCGATCCAAATGTGACTCCACGCATTCCAAGGATCCGTGTTATTTGATCCCATCAAACGAATAACTTCTCTAAAGGCTCCGAGAGATTCATCATACTCCCCAATATCATAAAGACAGAGACCTAGGAAAAAGTATGCTATAGCATCTCCTGGGCTTTGTCGTAGAGACTCCTTTAGTTTTTCTGCTGCTTCTTTGTATTTGCCAGAATTGAATAGAACATATCCGAGTCTTCTTGGCTCTATTTCTTTAATCTTACTTGTTAGTGGTAACAGATCGTAAGGATCCAACATCACCTCTTTCATAGGTGAACTGCCCATAAAGTTTAGCTCAGACTCGTCAAGATTTTTTTCCACTATTTTTGTTTCTTCTTGGTTATCTTGAAAAATCACTTTTACTGGAATTGGCATTCGAGCATCTCCAAAACTTTTTACCCTCACTTTTATGTGATGCTTCCCAGATACTTGGGTCTCAACTACATCCATGATTCTGTAATCTAACTTCATATTGGTGTGAAGCCATTGGGAGAAAAACCAATTCAACTCCTGACCGCTTATCTGCTCACATGAAGTTTTGAATTCACTTTCATATACAATCTTTCCACCATGATCCATCAGTATTTGTCTCACAACTTTTTCAAAGATCTCTTTTCGAATGAGATTTTCAAGCATTTCAATAACGGTATAAGCTTTACTATGAGCAATAATATTGTTCCAGTCAAAATGGTCCTTATCTAGTTTTTCACAGCTCTGCATTATAGTTGTATCCACACCTATGGCTAACCCCGTGAGATAATATTGATAGGGTTTTCGGTGAAGTTGTGGGTTCGTACTTTTCTCGTATCTCTCATCCAGCCACTGGGTTAATCCGAGAGAAAGCCATTTAGGATAGTCGTTAGGGTCGCCTACATATACGCCCCAGTATTGATGGGCAATTTCGTGAGCTGTTATCCATCTGAGAAAATTCTCGTGGGGCTCTGGCATATGGATGAAAATAATGTTACTTGCAGCATATCCTCCAGTACTGGTATGACTGCCTGGTAGAATGGCCAAATTTTTCCAAGGATAAAACCCTACATCTGATACATAGAAGCTCAGTATGTCCTTAGCATAGTCCGCCAGTTTCTTTGCTCTATCTTCTTGACCGGGAAAGTAATAGGATCGGATCACTATGTCTTGAAATCTATCTTCATATATCCTGAAATTTGGACTCATTGCCAAACCGAATCCACGAACATTTTCAGCTTTCAAAAATACCATTCTTTCGCTATTCCCCGCTATTTCTTCTTTTAACACAACGCCTGAGGAAGCCAGTATCTGTTCCTTAGGTATTATGAACACAACCCTATAGGATGCAGAAACATAATCCCGATAACTTCCCATCTGCCATTTTCCATTTCTGAGATTCAGAAAACGAGGATAATAACTTGGTGACCCTGGAAAACCAAAATAAGAATCAGTCAGTTTCAAATAATCTCCAGAAGGAACGGGCCTCAAGTTTCCATGAAATTTTAGCTTGAGCCTCACTTTCTCTCCAGGATAAATCTCTTTTTTGAGTCTAACAAGTAATAAGCTCTTATCTAACGCTCCGTTGATATCCGGATGTTCCCACTCAAATTCTTCATCCAGATCATCCGAAACTATTTCGACGCTCATTGAATATCCTTTGACTCTCGACAGATTGAAATCTAAAGTAAACCCAATACTCTTTAATGCCACACTATAGAAGTTATAAAAAGTCGCCTGCTGATCTCCTTGCAATAATCCGGACTTAGGATCTATCTTAATGTTCATGTTGTATGTATGGTTAGTCAAAATTGGATCCTCAGAATTCAAACTTAACCCCTTTATACTAGACATGACGGTTTATGAATAAGATTATAGATAAAGCTTTTGTTCAGAGAGATAAGAAAAGACCTATCTCAATCATTTGAAAAGATTTCTTAGGTCTCTTTATGTTTTTCACGCCAGAATCTAATTAGCTCTATCATTATGTCGTCGAAACTTCTTCGTTTGCCATTTTCCGCTTCCAATTCACCACGGACCTAAGTTCTTCTTTTGTGAGTTCATAGACTTGAATTGTAGTACCATAGTCATGGCTATTGCCGTGCGCTTAGTCAAGACTATAGTTCGCTGTGCATTAACAGCGTAAAAGAATCAGAATGGCGGGCCCGCTGGGATTTGAACCCAGGATCTCCGGCTCCGGAGGCATACGCATCCTGTTACTTGGATTCGACGCCTTAATCCTAACTGGGCCACGGGCCCTTAAGACTCAGATACAGCCTCATAGAAACATGACTGAGATCTCAAATATATATTGTAGCAGATGAGAATCCGTGTAGGCCGTATTCACAACAATCATTGTTGGAGGCATTTAGAGACACCGTCAGGCCCGTAACCTGAACAGTTCTCAGTTCTTCACATTACATACGGTTCAAATTCTTCTCATTTTCCCGAAGCCAAAACCATCCTTTGGTATTCCATGGCGGTCTTTCTGAGAAGATTTATACCTGCAAGCACAGGCAATTATAAAGTATTATCAGGTAGTCTCTGGATAGGATCGGATTGATAAGCCCAATACTCCTCATTGCAGATCTAAAGTTTTGGAAGATGCATGGTCTGGGAAACGATTATGTAGTTATCGATAACAGAGACGGCAATATAAGGGAGAATCATCTGAGCACGCTGGCTCAGAGACTCTGCAGGCGAAGATTCTCAGTGGGAGCAGACGGACTACTCATTGTTTGCAGTTCATCAGTTGCTGACGCAAGGATGAGAATCTTCAACGCCGACGGTAGCGAGGCTGAGATGTGCGGGAATGGGATTAGATGCTTCGCTAAGTACTGCTACGAGAACAATGTGGCGAAAAAGAAGATTGTGAAAGTCGAGACTCTAGCCGGAATAAAAGAGTTGTGGCTTAATCTTGAGGGCGATGAAGTGAAGAGTGTGAAGGTGGACATGGGAAAGCCGGTCTTAGAGAGGAACAAGATACCCATGCTGGGAGAAGGCAGATGCATCAACGAAGATCTAAGGGTCAACGGTGAAGACTTCAAGATGACATGCTTATCAGTTGGGAACCCTCACTGCGTCATCTTCGTGGATGATGTGGACACATTTCCAGTTGAGAGATTCGGACCTATGATTGAGGACCACCCTTCATTCCTAAACAGAGCAAACGTCGAGTTCGCCCAAGTCCTCAGCAAGAATGACCTGAGGGTGCGCGTCTGGGAGAGAGGCGTAGGAGAGACTTTGGCATGTGGAACAGGAGCCTGTGCCAGCGTTGTAGCTGGAAGACTCTTGGGTAAAGTTGCTTACAACAGTGTTGTCCACCTAAAAGGTGGAGACCTAAGCGTAAAGTATACAGATAAGATTCTGATGACTGGACCCGCTGAGAAGGTGTATGTTGGCGAGCTGAGTTTGAGGGATATTTGATGAAGATAGAGTTTGCGGATAGGGTTAAGAGGCTTCCACCATACATATTCGCCGAACTTGAGAAGACAATAGCGGAGAAGAAGAAACAAGGTATAGACATGATTTCGTTGAGCATAGGTGATCCAGATCTACCTCCGCCGCCCCTTGTTCTAGACGAGCTCAAAAAAGAGAGCTCAAACCCCAAGAACCACAACTACTCCCTAAGCCAAGGCGAGCCGGAATTCAAGCGCGCCGTTGCGGAATGGTATGGGAAACGGTTTCGGGTTGAACTTGAACCTGAGAAGGAAATCATAGCCCTAATAGGGTCCAAAGAGGGATTAGCCAACATTACAAGGGCCTTCATAAATCCCGGCGACCGCGTTCTCGTTCCGGACCCAGCCTACCCAGTCTACGCTAACGGCGCAACATTGCTTAGCGAAGGCACACCAGTTCCGATGCCGCTATTGGAAAGGAACGGCTTCAAACCCGATCTAGGAGCCATAGAAGAACGTGGGGCTAAGATGATGTTTCTGAATTATCCTAACAACCCAACCAGCGCCGTGATTGATAAGAACTCCTTGAGGCACCTAGTTGAGTTTGCGAGGGACAATAGCCTGATCATCTGCTATGATAATGCTTACTCGGAGGTAACCTTCGATGGCTATAGGGCGCCGAGCGTCCTCGAGATTGAGGGGGCAGAAGACGTAGCCATCGAGTTTCACTCATGCTCCAAGACCTTCAATATGACTGGAGACCGAATCAGTTTCGCCGTCGGAAACAGTCAGATAATAGCAGGTCTCGTGAAGATTAAGTCTCAAATCGACTCTGGACCACCAGTATACATCCAGAAAGTGGCTATGAAAGCGCTCGGAACCTACACACACGACGGAGATGCGCCTGAATATGTCAAATATGTAAACCGCATATACACTGAAAGGAGAAACATACTTGTTGATGGATTAAACTCTCTAGGCTTCAAGTGCGAGAAACCGCTCGCCACCTTCTACGTTTGGCTCAAATGTGGAGGAGAGTCGATGAAGTTTGCTTCTAAGCTACTAGAGGCTGGAGTGGTTGTGACGCCTGGAATAGGCTTCGGGAGGCATGGAGAAGGATACGCCAGGTTTTCGATAACCCAACCCAAAGAGAAGATAAAAGAGGCCATAGAGAGAATCGAAAGAGCATTGTAGACAAATCGCAATTTTCAGTATCTTCATATTCTAATCCAAGATCTTGGATGGAATCGAGAGGTAGTTCTATGAGAATAGGCAAGGTCCTGAAACGTTTCGTTGCCAAGGATGGGAGAGAAGTCGTTCTCAGAACTCCGAGATGGGAAGATCTCGATGACCTTTTGCAGTATATCAACTCGCTAGTTGATGAGGGCGCGGACATCTCTGCTAATCGGAATGTTGCCAGGGAAGAGGAAGCTGACTGGTTAGGAAGGAGGCTGGCTCTCTTGGAGAGCGGTGAAGAGATTAGTCTAGTCGCAGAGGTCGATGGAAAGGTTGTTGGAAACTCGGAAATAACCAAAAGAGGAGGATATTCAAGGCACGTGGGTGGATTAGGCATCGAGATCAGGAGTGGCTATCGAGACATTGGCATCGGCACTGAAATGTTGAAAACCTTGGTTTCGGAGGCTAAGGTGACGGGTCTCAAAATGCTGACTCTGAAGGTTTTCTCCACAAACAAGAGAGCCATACACGTATACAAGAAAGTAGGCTTCAAAGAGACTGGACGAATACCAAACTCGATTCATAAAAATGGAGAATTCATAGACGAAATCATAATGGTCAAGGACATAATATGAGCTAGTCCCAAGGAAGTAAGAAAACTCTCTCTGTGAGTTATCGAAAGTATACAGCGAGGAGTTACCCCTACGATATACAGGAGGATACCGCGTCTGCGATTCAACCGTCGTCTCCCTGAGATGTTTACTCGCTGTTTCCAATTGGTTGCAGACGAAAGTTTGATATTAGACCATACGGGAATGTTCTTCTTGGGATGTGTCCAGCTGTGAATCCTGAAGTTGAGAAACTCATCCAGGATGCCAAAGACCTACTGAAAAAGGCTAGGGCGGAGCTCGAGGTGAACATCCGCGATGCGGCGGAGAACGCATGGGAAGCTACGGTGAGGGCTACCGATGCAGTCATCTTGGAGAGAAGAGGGTTTGTACCGACCGGACCAACAGCCATGCCAGATAGAAGAAGGGCCCTCCATGAGATACATGGCAAGGAGCCAATTATCCGCAAAAGGGAAATCCTCGAGAGATTCTACATTAGAGAAGGGATGCTCCATGGCTCCTGCTTCTGCGAGGGAATCTGCGATCCCATCGATGAGGTAAAAAGAAGGATTGTGGAGACAAGGGATTACATCGAAGATGTAAGGAAGCTGACCCATTAGCGCGGAATGAATCCTTTCTAATAGTAACAAACTCTAGAGAGAGAGCAAGAGGGCGCCTACTCCCCACTCTCCATGCATTGAGTTCCTAAGCGGTGTTTCGGCATAATGCAGTAGCGAGATGGGGAGATGAATGTTTAGAGATACTCTTCGGAGCTTTTTCGTTCTCTTCATATTAAGGGTTGCAGAGTAGTTTTGGCTCCATCGTATCACCAGTTCTCCCTCAATATGAAGAGCAACTCCGGTGTCACGATGGTGAGGGAGATGATTTGATCATGATCTAGAGAGAGATTTCCATCATGCTACTCTTAGTTCCTTTGCCACAAGGAGTGGCGATGGACTGTCTGGTTCGCTAATGATGATCCATCGAGACAGATGATGCTTAAAGCTCGGTTTTCACCGTAAACATGCATGTAGAATGTCTCCTCTCAAGTTTGCAGATATTATGAGAGCCGCCGAATTGGAGACAAAGGACTGTCCCAATTTACAGTTGTCGACATATAAATGATAAATATTTGTGCTGGCTTAGGTTAATTGCGGTTTTCATGCTGAGGGGCGTGAACTTGAGAGTAGATAAAGACCATGAGATAAGAAGGAAGGTTGTTGAAATCTCGAAAAGACTTTACATCAGAGGTCTAGTTGCGGGAGCTGGGGGAAACATAAGCGCTAGAGCGCCCGATTCTGAAGAAATCTTCATAACCCCAAGCGGATTATGCAAGGGATATCTCAAAACTTCTGACATATTGAAAGTTGATTTAGGAGGTAATGTTATTCAGGGCAGTCTCAAACCAACATCTGAGACATTCATGCATACAGCCATTTATGAGACAAGAAATGATATCAACGGCGTGGTGCATGCTCATCCACCTGTCTGCACCGGTTTCGCCTGTGCAAGAGTGCCGCTTGATTACTCAGTGGACCCAGAAATCATAGTGATGGTGGGGGAGATCCCTCTCCTAGAGTACATCACACCAACGACGAAAGAGTTAGCGGAGAAAGTAGCCGGATACGCCAAGAAATACGACGCGCTTCTTCTGGCTAGTCACGGGACGATAACGCTAGGAGCAAACCTTGAACAAGCCTATCAACGAACCGAACACTTAGAGGATTTCGCCAAGATTCTGCTGGTCTCGAAACTTTTGGGCGGTCCTGTAAATCTCCCCACAGACGAGATTGAGAAACTGAAGGGGCTTAAGAGCATAGAATATCGTGTGAAACTTGCAAGAGAATTGAAATGAGAGTTTTCCAGGGAACTTCATTGGCTGCCCATGTCACTGACAATAGTCAGGCTGAAAAAAGCAGAAAGCAAATCGACAGGTCATCAGAGGTGGAATGATGGTCATGGGCGCTTTACAGAAAATATACCTGGGGATCAACCTGAATTTCGCCAAGTACGTCTACGGTCATGAACGGGCGCTCGACCTTGCCCGGAACGAAATCGGAGCATACTACGTCGAGATGGTGCCCGATATAGACTACGGTCCGGTATTCTTCGCCACATCGCCCGACCGGTTCCGTACATATCACATGGAGGTCGCCCGGTATGCCGACAAGATAGGTGTCCGCATCCCAACTATGCTAACGTTCTACCGCGACAACGCCAGCGTGACCCATTCCAATCCCGAGGTGAGGGAACATGCTTTCACTGCAATGCGGGCCATGGCCGTGCAAGGCGGATGTCTCAGGTGCGACTTAGTAGGCGCCTCGGTCGGTACAATCCTTGTTGAAGACTTTGAGGAGAAACGTGATGAGTGTGTAGCGGCCGGTATCGAGTATTGGCATCGGTGGCTCAAACTGCTTCACGTAGAAGGCGTCGAAAAGGCAACCTTGGAGACGATGTCGACGTTGCGGGAGCCACCCGCTACCATCGCGTCCGCCAAGGAACTGTTCGCTCGGCTTGAGGAGTGTCACCACCAGAATCCTTCGACGACATGCGCACCTGCATTATGCTATGATGTGGGACACGGCGCAGCAGAACCTGAGAGAGACAGTGACGATGACATCAACTTCACTGCGTGGTTCATGGCCTTTCCGAATGATATCGTCCATATCCACTTGAAGAACACCGACCCGCAATTCCTAGAGACTTGGCCTTTCACCGACGAGTATCGCGACAGAGGGATTATCGATCTACATGAGATAGTCCGCGCCATTCGCGATCATCTCCGCTCAGAAAAACTCTACGTGATGGTCGAGGTACCGGGCAAACGGGGTAGACTTATCGGCGAAAGGGAAAGCATCAGAGTCAACAAGCTCAGTTTCGAGAATGTCAAAAAGGCTTTCCGTGACGAAGGATTCCGCGAAAATCCTCAAGATCACACATGGTCTCCGGCTTAAGCAGTTAGACTCTCTGCCTAGACTAGCCAAGAAACTGTATAAGTTTCGGGTTGGAAGAATAGTTGAGATTGAGTAGACAGCGTAACCATAAGGGCCAGATACTAGAGTGCGCTAGGCATGATTGCCATCTTAATGCATTTTCCCTCGATCATCGATTTCAACGCCTCTTCCAACTCTGAAAGGGGCATTCTATCGGTTATCAGTGATCTTCCATTGAACATTCTGCTGGTTATAAGCTCGTATGCCCGCTTAACAGATAATGGCGTATGGTGGAATATCCCTTTGATCGTTAAGTCTCCATAATGGATTCTTTCGGTATCCAATGTTATCTTTGTGCCGGAAGGGCACCCTCCGAAAAGGACAGTGGTTCCAGCCTTTCGCGTCATCCCCACCGCGGATTCCCAAGTTTGCGGCAGGCCAACAGCTTCTATCACAACATCAGCACCTAAGCCATTAGTCAACTCTCTAACTCTATCAAGCTGATTTTCCTTGGAAGCATCAATCACATAAACAGCTCCTACTTCGCTAGCAGTCTTCAGTCTCTCCTCCTTCAGATCGATGCAAATCACGTTCGTTGCGCCTTTAATCTTCGCTAGTTGTATATGCATTAGACCTATGGGACCTGCCCCAATGACCACAACACTGTCGCCTATCCTTATGCTTGCCACATCGTTACCGTTGACCACGCAGGCAAGAGGCTCAAGCAACGCAGCCTCCTCAAAAGGAATGTGATCCGGCACCTCGAATGTGTTTTGCTTAACAATCGGCGCTGGAACACGGATAAACTCGGCATAGGCCCCGTCCACACTGAAACCGATAAGGGTCTCTAAGAGGTGCTCACACAGGTTTGGTTTTCCAATCTTGCAGAAGTAACATACATTACAGGGTGCAGAGTTCGCCGCGACAACTCTCTGTCCCCTCTCAAATTCAGTTACGTTCTTACCAACCTCAGCTACAACCCCAGCAAACTCGTGTCCGAGGATTAACGGTGGCTTAACCATCGGATGCCCTCTTCTAAATATCTTAACGTCGGTACCACACGTTAGAACGGTCTCCACCTTAACCAGGATCTCGTCCAGCCCGATCTTCGGCATACCAACTTCTTCTAATCTCGTATCTCGCGGTGCATAGAATCTCATTGCCCTCATTTCTTCTCCCAGTCCTCACAATCAGTCGGTACCTATTCATGGAGCATTCATGAAGTTAAAGTTGTTAGACCTAGATGGCTTTGGCTTATCCAAAATCATCGGTTTTCTAAGCTCCACATCACCTTCAATAGCAATGTCTATGTAGGCTTCAGTGTCGTAGAGAACGCTTCCTAATCCTCGGTGTCTTCCTTCCTCCATCATAAGCCGTGGTCCTGATACTTTTCGGGCGATGTAGACTGTACGCTTGCCTATTATGCCGTCTCCTTCTTCCAATAGGATAGTCATGCTTTTGCCCTCCTTGCAAGCCCGTGTTCTAACAGGTTTCGAACTGCCTTGAAGGCGACATCGTAACCTATGCCTAGGTCGTCAGCGATCTCGCTGACAAAGCTGGAACCCGAGTGTGTCTCTAAATATTCTTCGATCATCTTCTCCGCAGTCTTCACATCTAAGTCGCGCAAGCTGGTAACCTCTATCGTCCTAAGCTTGTCTCGGAGGCCTCTCTCAGAAAGTCAGCCGAACTCCTGTAGAGCCCAGCCTCCACAAGTTTCCGAATCATATCGTAGTCAGCTTTGGCCAGCCTTGCGGCTACTTGATTGGTCTCATGCTCCATCAACTTCTTC
>Ga0315312_1000924_pt1 | contig 26876 bp, 30 predicted proteins | sample TDP7_MG_FD_203629 | JGI IMG/M metagenome (GOLD analysis project Ga0315312, IMG submission 203629) | Freshwater sediment microbial communities from Lake Towuti, South Sulawesi, Indonesia - TDP7 | ecosystem: Environmental > Aquatic > Freshwater > Lake > Sediment | place: Indonesia: South Sulawesi... | reverse complement strand
TCCCATCTAGGAATCTTGACCACGATATAGTCTAGAGCTGGCTCGAAACATGCGGTTGTAACCCCGGTGACCTTGTTTGTCAGTTCTGGCAGGAGGTAACCAATACCTAGCTTAGCTGCTATATACGCGAGGGGATATCCTGTGGCTTTACTAGCCAAGGCGGAGCTTCTTGACATACGGGCATTAACCTCTATAGCACGGTACTCCTCAGACCTAGGATGGAGAGCCCACTGTATGTTGCATTCGCCTACTATGCCGAGGCTTCGTATGACTTTTATCGAGGCTGAACGGAGCAGGTGGTATTCCCGGTTTGTCAAGGTTTGGGACGGGGCTACAACGATCGAGTCGCCCGTGTGAACCCCCATCGGGTCAAAATTTTCCATGTTGCATACGGTTATGCAGTTATCTTCATAGTCCCGCATTACTTCATATTCAATCTCCTTCCAGTGCCCGATGTACTCTTCGACCAGAGCTTGTGTGATCATGCTCTGCGCTAGGGCGCGGTTAACTATCTCCTTCAACTCTTTCTCGTTGTAGGCTACACCAGAACCTTTTCCGCCCAACGTGTATGCCACTCTAACTATGACCGGGTAACCCAGAGACTGAGCGATCTTAAGAGCTTCCTCAACAGATGTTGCTGATCCACTTTTGGGAACGGGGATGTCGGCTCGGATCATCGCCTGCTTGAACAATTCCCTATCCTCGGTGTCCTCGATCGCTCTTATGGGCGTCCCCAAAACCTTTACATTATACTTTCCGAGTATACCAGACTTTGCCAGTTGAACACCGCAGTTCAGCGCAGTCTGTCCGCCAAACCCGAGGAGGATCCCGTCTGGTCTCTCTTTCTTGATTACTTCCTCAACGTATTCAGGCGTTACAGGTAGGAGGTAAACCTTACCAGCTAAACGCGGGTCCGTCTGGATCGTTGCCACATTCGGGTTGATGAGGATGGTCTCTATGCCCTCTTCCCTCAGAGCCTTAAGACATTGGCTTCCGGAGTAGTCGAACTCGGCTGCTTCGCCGATCTTTATAGGCCCGCTGCCGAGAACCAGAACCTTGTGAACCCATTCAAGCTTCGGTATTTCCGGTCACCTCAGCATCTTTAGGAAATCCTCAGAGAGGAACTGAGTGTCGTATGGACCCGGAGAAGCCTCCGGATGCCATTGCACAGCGAAGATTGGGCTACTCTTGTGCTTTATTCCCTCAACGGTCTTGTCGTTCGCGTTTATGAACGAAACTCTTAGATCGGTTCCTTTCAGAGAGTCCGAATCAACGGCATATCCGTGGTTCTGAGTTGTTATGTAGCATCGACCGGTTTCAAGATCATAGGCCGGTTGGTTTTGGGAACGATGCCCATACTTCAGTTTGTAAGTATTCCCGCCTAGAGCCAGAGCCAGTATCTGATTTCCCAAGCATGTTCCCATTATTGGAATCTTCTCGCTGGCGAGCTCCTTTACCGTTTCGATGGTTTTGCCGCACTTCTTAGGGTCACCTGGACCGTTACTTATCACGATTCCGGATGGAGAGTATTCCATGATCTCTTTGGCCGGGAAATCATATGGGACGCGTATAATGTCTACCTTAAGTCTAAACAGGTCTCGCAGTATGCCACATTTCACGCCGCAGTCTATTAGGGCTATCTTCTTCTTTTCCTCGAAGCTGTAATAGATCGGTTCCTTTATCGTTACCTTATTTGCGAGATCCTCCTTGTTTGGATCGGGAACCTCCGGTACCTCTCTTAGAAGATCCTCAATATCAGGTTCTTCACCCCTTTCATAAACTTCCAAAATCCCGAGCATAACACCTTTTTCTCTGAGTTTCTTTGTCAACCTCCGAGTATCAACCCCGAACAAGCCTGGGACATCTTCACTCTTGAGCCACTTGTCTAGGGACCTATTGGAAAGATAATGCGATGGTTCAGTACATAGATCCTGAATAACGAGCCCCCTTACCTTTATACCTCTAGATTCAAAGTATGAGGGAACGCCAAATCTGGCGCGATAAGGAGGAACGCCGTAGTTCCCAATCAGAGGATAAGTGAGCGTCAAGATCTGACCATAGTAGGACGGATCAGTCAACGACTCAGGATAACCTACCATCGAGGTTGAGAAAACAACCTCGCCCGAAACCTTCCTCGGAGCCCCAAATCCTTGACCCACAAAAACTGAACCGTCTTCTAAGACGAGGACCGCCTTACCGATCTCCTCCGTCTTCCTCTCTCCTCTTTTCCGAAGGCGGGATTCCGCGTCCAAAAGACCCTTCCCATCCAAAAGATACACCTCACTCTTAAACCTTACGGTGAACAGAGCTGAGAGTCAAATAAGAGTTCACTATGTGATCTAACGTTTTCTCGGCATGCCTCAACCGATCTTTTTTGTCTGATAATTGAGCGGCTGCCCGGTTCAGCAATCCTCTTCTGATGTTGATCATTCTCAATACCTCGCTCTTGGAAGGGCCTCCCCGAACATTGTGGGATTCAACAAACCTTATAGAATTGACGGCTGAACTTACCTCTTCTGCATTGACTTTCAGAATGATTCCCGCGAATCTTTTGGCTGTCTCCTGCAGTTTTTCAGGCGTTACCTCCAAGAGAGACTGGTTTTCTTCGACCAATTCTCTAGCAAGCGCTCCCACTATGTTATGTGCCGTCCTAAACGGAATCCTGTATCTGCGCACAAGCATGTTTGCCAACTCAGTTGAGGTTGTGAAGGTCAAATCTGGTCTTTGGAAGATGTTCTTGCTGACCTCGATGCGGGGGATGAGGCTCAGAATCATGCTCAGTGAGCCCTTCATTGTCTCCAAGGCATTCCACAGGTTCGGAGTGATCTCTTGCAGGTCCAAGTTATAGCCTGAAGGCAAAGCTTTCATTACCGCCAACGAGGATGCGAGGTCCCCGATTATGTTGCCCGTCCTTGCCCGGATCACCTCTAAAGTCTCTGGATTCTTCTTCTGCGGCATTATGCTGCTTGTCGACGTGAACTCATCTGGGAGTTCAATGGTTCGAAACTCTGACGTACACCAGAGTATCATATCCTCGACGAATCGGCTAATGTCTAGAGCCAGTATAGATATGGCCGCCAAGGTTTCAAGTATGAAGTCTCTAGAGCTTACTGCGTCAAGCGAATTTTCAATCACATCACGAAAACCCAGTAGATCGGCCACTCTTTCGCGGCTTATTGCAAAGCTTGTGGTTGCCAAAGCCCCGGCGCCCATCGGAGATTGATCAACGCGTGCATAGGCCTCCGCGATTCGATCTAGGTCACGGTTTAAGCCGTCGAAGAACGAGAGCAGATAATGGGCGAAGGTTATCGGCTGAGCTGGTTGAAGATGTGTGTATCCAGGTAGAAGGGTCTCGACATGTTCCTTAGACAGTCTCATGATTGCGTCCTCGAGATCTATCATCAACGCCAGCAATTTGATTAATTCTTCGCGGAGCGCCATCCTTATGGCTGTTGAGACTTGGTCGTTTCTGCTTTTAGCTATGTGCAGGTTTCCGCCCGCCTCAGGTCCAGTAGTCTTTATGACCTCTTCCTCAACCGCCATGTGGACATCTTCGAGTGACGCCTTCAGTCTTAGCCCTTTTCTCAACCTGTCAAGTGCGCCTAAAATCTTTACTCCTGTTTCTGGGTCGACTATTTTCTGCTCTATCAGCATAACCGTGTGGGCTTTGTTTATGTTGACTACTTGTCTTACGAGTTTTCTGTCACTTTTTATCGATGACGTGAACTTTGCAACATCTTTCCTCACTGACTTCAGTCTTCCCCTTCTCAGGATTTGGGACAATCTATTTCGCCTTTTTCCTTAGGATGTTGGCAACCCTTGTCGGTAGTCCCCAGAGCTCGATGAATCCAGCTGATGAAGATTGATCGAAGGTTGTTCTAATGTCGTATGTGGCTAAGTTAAAGTCGTAAAGCGAGAGGGGTGATGAACGGCCGATTATTCGCATGGAACCCTTATAGAGTTTTGTCCTAACCTCCCCGCTGACCCGTTCCTGAGTCTCCTCGATGAAAGCATCAAGGTCTTCTCTCAACGGTTCCATCCAGAGACCTGCGTAAACGAGGAAGGCCCATTGGGCATCGACCTGCTGCTTGAAGAGGTACTCGTGCCTTGTAAAGACGATCTTTTCTAGGTCCTTATGAGCCTCAATGATTACGGTAGCGGCTGGACACTCGTAGACCTCTCTGGACTTGATCCCTATTAGGCGATCCTCGATGTGGTCTATACGTCCGACGCCATGTTGACCAGCTAATCTATTTACGGTTTCTATCAGTTCTACTGGTTTCATCTCTTCGCCGTTCATAGAGATTGGGACTCCGCGCTCAAACTTTAGGGTCAGATATTCAGGCTCATCAGGTGCTTTCTCAGGGGGAATCGTCCATTCGAATGCATCTTCAGGGGGTTCGTTTTCAGGATGTTCAAGAATTCCACACTCAACAGATCTGCCCCAAAGGTTCTGATCTACGCTGTAAGGTTTATCAATGTCTACTGGAATGGGTATACCGTGAGTTTTGGCAAATTCTATCTCTTTGTCTCGGGTCATCTTCCACTCTCTAACCGGGGCTATGACTTCGAGATTTGGTGATAGGGACTTTACTGAGACCTCAATTCGGACTTGGTCGTTGCCTTTTCCAGTACATCCATGGGCAACAGCGTCTGCTTTCTCCCTTCTAGCCACATCAACTAGTTTTGACGCGATCAGAGGTCTAGATAGGGCTGTGCTTACAGGGTATTTCTCTTGGTAGAGTGCATTGGCTTTAATCGCTGGAAAAACGTAATTCCTCACAAATTCTTCTTTTGCATCTATTGAATAGTGCTTTAAGACGCCAAGGTTTTTGGCCTTGTCTTGGATTCTTTCCAAATCTTCTTTTTGACCTACATCGAGAGTTAGCGTTATGACCTCTGCGTTATATCTCTGCTGGATCCATTTGAGAAGAACCGATGTATCTAGTCCTCCGGAGTAAGCCAGAATGATCTTCCTCAAGATTATTTCCTCTGAGTTTGGGGAGACAAAGGGGAAACGTTATATATGTTTTTCGGTCTATATGCGTCAAAAGTTGCCATAGGTGATCAAAATTGGTCGAAATGTCTCTCTCTAAGGTTGTTCGAAGCCTGATAGAGAATGACTTATCACTGCAAGACGCTCTTGACAGAGGTTATGCAAATTTCAGCGCTGTAGCCAGGTTGCTCAAACCAAGAGTTGAGGAGATTCTCGGCAGAAAAGTGAAACTTGAAGGTTTGATAACGTCTGTCAAGCGCGCGAAGCTCAGCTACAAGCCAAGGCTTGATTACGTAAAGATCGTGGCCGAAAGTGTCATTAATCTTAGGACGGATGTGGCCAAAATATCCTTGGAGAAGACCAGGAAAACATTGGAGACGGCGAGGAAAACATTGGCAAGTTATCCAGAAACCTTTCTCCAAATCTTGGAGGGGGCAACCACCTTGACGCTGATCGTTGACCAGAGGATATCCGGTGAGGTTCGTTCGGCTTTTATGAAGGGAGATGTGCTTGACGAGAAGCAGAACCTCGCAGCTCTCATCGTTCAAAGCCCGAGGGAAATAGTCGATACTCCAAGTTGCATAGTGGCGCTCTACATCCCAATCTCTAGAAACCAGATAAACATAGAGGAAACTGTTAGCTGCTTCACAGAGACAATAATAATCCTTAAGATGGAAGATGTCGGAAGGGCCTTCACCCTACTCACTGATCTGATCACCAATGCGAGAAAGACGTTGAAAAGGATGAGCGGCTAATGTCTATTGTCTGCCAACTCCCTCTTCAAAAGCTGAAAGTCCCTTTCCAGATAGTCCTTAAGTTTCACGTTATAAAGAGCTGCGGCTGGGTGAAACGTTGGAATGACGCGGAAATTGAAGCCCCGAAGCTCACCCTCATAGATTCTCCCCCGAGCTCTCGTGATTCCCCTGATATCGTATCCAATCTTCGAAAGGATGTAAGAGGCTGAGTGCCTGCCAAGCGTCACAATGAATCTAGGCTTAATTAACTCTAGCTGTCGGTCCAAGTAAGGCGTGCAAGATTCTATCTCGTCTGGATGCGGATCACGGTTCGCAGGTGGTCTGCACTTCACTATGTTCGTTATGTAAACGTCCCCTCTTGAAAAACCAGTCTTTAGAAGTGTCTCATCTAGGAGATTGCCAGCTGCACCTACGAACGGCCGCCCCTTCACATCTTCCCAGTATCCAGGTCCTTCACCAATGAAGATGACATCAGAATTAATGTTTCCTTCACCTGGAACCGCTGTCTTACGAGTCTTCCATAGTCTGCACTTACGACAACCTCTTACTTCGTTGTCGATGAGATCCATCAAGTCACGTTTGGACATTAAACCATCAGCTTAGCTTTACTGATATTCTCAAGAATCTGATACCCTTCAGAAGTTAAACTAGTAAGCTGAAATACCAAGTAGAATCTGTTTGAACACATCGAATGTCTCTTGATCATATAAGCAGAAGATTACCTTTTCTATCTTGGTGCCCCTCTTAATATAAGAGATCGCAGCTGGCAACATAACCTCTGCGCATCTCTTCTTTGGAAGGCCGAAGTAACCAGTAGAAATCGCTGGAAAAGCAACATTTTTCAGGCTATGTTGTTCCGCAAGTCTTAGACTATTCACAGTCGCATCCCTGAGTTTAGCATCTTCATCGCCCTCACCAAAAACAGGGCCCACGGCATGAACAATGCATCTCGCTTTAAGGTCGCCACCGCTTGTGATCACCGCTTCTCCTGTAGGTACTTCTCCGCGTTTTGAGATTATCTCATCGCATTCCTCCTGAATCTCTGGTCCCCCCTTACATCTGATGGCCCCCGCGACTCCTCCCCCAAGTTTCAGGTGGTTGTTTGCCGCATTAACAATGCAATCCACTTTGAGATTGGTAATATCGCCTTTGACAAGCTCAAAAAGGGTTTTTCCAATGTTGAACTCCAAACCAAACACCAGCCTTGAAGATTTCAGAAAGTACAGAGTGCTCCCGTTAGAAGATAGAATGAGAGGTTAAATATTTATCATTTTTCGTCCCACGGCGATGAGTGCTGCGGCAACCATGATGAGGAAGAAGGTTCCCATGAAGAACGAGACGATTTGGTCTGTGAATCCTCCCGGGGGCCTTATTGCCGCCGAAATAACGGTTTGGATCATGCCGGATCCGATTATGAGGTTTGAGTTTGGGTCCGTCAAGTAATTGAACAGTTCGGCCACGACATTGTACAACGGCGTAACCAAGAAGATCATTATAAGGGTGAAGAAGCTGCCCGTGATGATGTTTGCAGCTGTCCCCTCGCCCATGACTCTGAAACTTTCAAGCGCATAGCATAATCCTGCAACAACCAAAACAACCGCGAAGAACACGAAGGATATGTTCCTCATCAACACGAAGAGGTTCATTATTGCGGGTCCAATGGTTCCGGTAGCCGATGCGTCAGCAGGCGGCAGCTCAACTAGGAAGAAGTATGCTCCCTGCTCCCCTCCTATAGCCCCCAAGAGGAGCTGAGCTATCTGAGGGGCTAAAGCATAGATGAGACCGCCGACTGCCAAGAATGCCGCCAAGAGGATGGCTTCAAGCAACAACCCTCTTCTACCCAACCTCGTTGGAAGCGTCAAGACTTAAAAGGAAATTTTGTCATAGCACGTTTCGAGATGATGAGACGTGGTTCGTGAGGGAAATCTTTCCATTGCCGCTGTGCATAGACTCTGTAAGAAAGCCGGAGCGGATAGGGTTAGTGAATCCGCCTCGTCGGAGCTGGCTCAAGTTCTTGAAGAAGTCGGAGTCAAAATCGCTAAAGACGCCATAGAGTACATGATGCACGCAGGAAGAAGAACTTTAAAAGCAAGAGATATCAAGATAGCAGCCAAGAAAATCTCCGAGACACCAAGGCTCTAACCCGATATGTGAGGAGTGTCGTCTTGTCCGAAGGAAAAGCTGTGACTGTTGGATGGGTTTCTCTGAGCAGGTCAGGCAAGAGTCTAAGCATAAAAGTCCTCAATCAAACATTCTTCGTGCCTCTACGTGAGCTTTATCAAGTCCTAGACCGGAAAAGAGACCGTGCAGAAGTAAAACAATGGATTGAACAAGAAGAATAACCATCCTTCTGAAAATCCCCATTAACAGAAATAAATCAGTCACTTTATATTTAGACTGGTTTTTAAGAGGGAAAACGCCATGCACTTGAAGAATTGGGTTCCAAATCAACATTGATTTTTGCTATAAAATACATATTTTCCTTTTTAATGTTAATTGAATAGATAGATCACCTTTGTAAGATACAAACCTCGGAAATTTATTACGGAGGTGTCGGTCTCATAAGAGTGTTTTATCAATCTTTGAACTGTCTTTGTAATTCATAACGATTTTACATGAAGATAGATAAGTACATAACATTCAGCATCAGATATGATAATGTAAGTCCAAGAGCGTCGATTAGCCTTGTCTAAGAAGCGAGGGAAGATCTATCATGCCCTCAATCATCCCATTCGCCGTGAGATAGTTAAACTATTAGGTACTAGGGGGAGGTTATGTGCAACCGAGTTTAAGGAGATCTTGAATATCGGTCCTGGAAAACTTTATTATCATCTGGAAAATTTGGGGAGCTTAATTGAACAAGACGAGCAAAGGAAATATAGGCTAAGCGAAGAAGGCGATGAAGCCTATCAACTCCTCATATCCGGCGAGAACTTTACAGTAAAAGAGAGAACTAGGGCCTCCAATAGGTTGTCCCTATTCTTCAACTTTGTCAAACCAGTCTTCTTGCCCAGCTGGCTCCTCTCTTATCTTTATGAGAACCCAGCTAGGCATATCCCCGAAACTATTATCTTACTGGCATTTGGCGGTTGGTTATGTTACGCTTCAGGTCTTCAACCCCTTATACTCTTTTACCTAAATCTAAGTCAACCTTTACACTGGGCAGTGGCTCAATTCCTCATCAGCTGGCTAATCATATTCGGAGTGGCGGAAATTTTATGTTTCGCAATGTTCCAGAGGAGAGGAGGAAACATAAGTCTATACGTAGGCTCCGCACTATCCCTATTCCCAATGATACTTTACGCCATAATCTGGCTCCTCAACGCTAACTTAAAGTGGGGGCTAGAAAGAATCGTTGGAGGATGGATTCTTCGAGGCCTACTCTTATTCTTTCAAGGATGGACCCTCTGCATGTTAGCCATCTCCGTGAGCCGAGCCAAAAAACTCAGTTTAGACCGTGCTTCATCCGTCAGCTTCGCAGTCGCATACCTCAGCATCGCTGCTTATCTGCTAATTAAGGGCATCTAACAGTCAAGAAAAATAGACTTTTTCATAGTCAAGAAAAATTGAAGATTGACTTTTCAAAGGTCAAAAAACCTTGAAAACAAGCCTTAAATAGAAAAATAAGCAAAATATTAGGCGAAAAAAATAGAGGGAAAAAGGAGGCGTAAAAATGATGAAGAAAATCTTGGTTGCAACGCTGGTCGCAGTGTTGATGCTGGGGACAATTCTAACTGTTGCAAGAGCAGTTGAGCCCACGAATATTAACGAGGAAGACGAAAGCGAACACAAAGAATCAGAGATACAGGACAAGCAGGAAGAAGAGCAGGAAAAGGCGGAACAGGCCCAAGAGGCAATTAGAGAAGCGGAAGAGAAACTGCAAGAGGCAAGCAACAAGATCGAGAAGGCCAAGCAGGAGGTCGGGAACGAACCTTTAGCAGATATAGAGGCCCTCTGGAAAGAAGCAAACAACACACTCAACCAAGCTAAAGCAACATACGAAGACAAAAACTATGAGGAGGCTGAACAACTCGCAGATAAGGCGGAAGAGCAAGCAGATAGAGTGATTGACCTAGTCGAAAACATAGTGGATAAGGCAAAGGAAACAGAACACGAGACCGAAGAAGAGGACGAAGAAGTGACCGAAGACCTTGAGACAGAAGAAGACGTAAATGGCAACCTCCACGTTATCTCCGAAGACAACAACCTAGAATTCAAAAAAGAAGAACCAAAAATAGAGTTCCAATATGCCAAAAACGGGACAGAAATCGAATTTGAAGCCAAAGACTTCGCACTAACAGAATTCAACAACACAAAGATACTGAAAACCCTAGAATTCGACAACATCCCCTGGAACGTAACCTACCAAAAGACGACTGAAGGAAACAACACAATAATAACAGTCACCTACCACGCCAACACAACCGAATACGAAATAACTCTCATAATGCACGTATACCAAAGATCAGTCACACTATCTTCGGTCTCTGGGAATTCCTCAGTCATCTTTGACGTCGATGGTGGCGCCGACGAGGTAAAATTCGACTTAATCGTGAGCCGATGGACATGGACAAGCAATTCCAGCAAACTCGCCATGCTCATGAAGGTAGAAGCCAACGTTAAAGGAAACATCGAACTAAAATCGGCCGGCATAGACGAAGACAAGATAACCATTAAACTGGATAGCATTGGAATAAAAGTGGACTGGGTCAAAAAGGCTGGGGTCATATGGCCCAACGGAACCTCGGAATTCGTGGATGTCACTGTCGCCTATAAATCTATGGAGATAGAGACGGAAGAGGGCAAAGTAGGCTTAGAACTCAACGTAAACTTCACATACCCACACTTCGGTACAAACAAACTGATCCATGACCCAAGCATAGGCATCGAAGACGACCCCCTGCACTACATCTTCACACTGATCAACCAAGAACTACTAATGGGCACAGGAATAATGGCCATAGCCGTCACAGTAGCCGCCATTGCTCTAAGTCGTAGAAAAACCATCGCCATCTGAAACTACAACACGCTTAATGAGATAGTATCAAGAGCGTGCAATTTCCTTTTTTCTTAGAGTCTTAAAAAGATTTTTGCGGAATTTGGGAGTTAAATTAAGGTTTAGGATTTTTCGAGTTGTTGCAGATTTCTGGAAACGCCATCGAGTAAAGGCATTAAAGCATATAAATCTAGAAGAAAGACAATTTAATTTGGTTTGGCTAACGATTGAGTAATATGTTTAATTGAGCATTCTGGATGAGTTCATATGGGTGATTGTGATAAACCGCTTGCAACATCAATTTGTGGCGTTTTGTCAGGGTTAGTTATCATCTTAACAAGCTTTTTTCTATACACCTATTTCCCAAGAATATCTCCAACTTCAAGAGCTCCTTCGATTAATTATGGCGGTAGGAGGAACACCCATAGCACCAGCTAACCCTGTTGAATTTATGGTTGGGGCTGCGACGGTAACCGGGAGCATAAACATTATCTTAGGCATTCCCCTATACAAGTTTCTCAAAAGAAAAAACCACCTAGCAATTTTTGATACTTCTGTCTACGGCGCTAAGCACTTTCAGCCTCTCAGGACTCGGCTTAGGATTTGTCCTTGGCACATACGCATTTTTTAGGGCTACACGATGGAAAACAGAAACATAACTCTACACGTATAGTTGATGCGAGGTTACAATAAGCCAAATATCTTATCTTAGATGCACAAAAGTGAGAGCTGGCGTATTACATACGTCATGACATATTTCCCGCACCAACCGAGCAAATTGATTTCAGGTGATTATTTTTGTGTGCGTGTGATGCCCTAACCTGTCGTATTCCCGTTCTTGTTCTCATCCATGGACAAAGAACCATCCTTAACTATAATCTTTCTCTAGTCCGTATCTCTTGGGCTTTGTTTTCAAGTTCGCCCCTATTCTAGCACCCATTTCGCTCTTTCTAAGCATTAACGCAACAAACCTCCACTTTCCATACACTTAAAGATTCTGATGCGGAATTATGAATTTGAACTGCATTCTGAGAGACACAAGTCTACTATTAAACTCTTCTACTTCGCTCTGCTTGTGTTCCTACCAAGCGCAGAGTATTCTACGAGAGAATCCATCATGGACTGGATCGTGTACTCCTCTGGTACTACGTCGACTTTTACGCCTAACTCCTCCAATGTTCTCTTGGTTGTTGGACCGATTGCCACCACAACTGTCTTTCTTAAACATCTTGTAAAATCATCAATCGAGACATGTTCGCGGGCTATTTTGAACAAGTTTACTGCTGTGGACGAACTGGTAAAGGTTATAGCATCGACTTTCTCTTGAAGAAGGTTATTAATAAGGGCTAAGACTCTAGACTGGTCTTCTGGGAAAGCGTACTCGTACACCGGAACCTCCAATACATTGGCGCCCATCTTCTTAAGATCCAACCCTAAATGCTGGCTAGATTTGTTTGAACGTGGGATGGCGACTGTTTTCTTCCTCAAGTCCATTTCCCTGAGGCTTTCAATTATTCCTTCGGAGCTGTACTTTCTTGGAACCAGATCAACTGTGATCCCGTTTTTTTCTAGTTCCATCCTTGTTTTGGGGCCTATGGCTATAACTGAAACTTTTCTCAACGCCTCGAGAAACTTGGCTTTTAGCTCCATTTCCTCTACAAACTCGAATAGGATCTTAACTCCGTTTATACTCAAGAAGACAAGGAAGTCTATCTCTCCGTCAAGAATCTTGTTTAGGAGTCGTTTTATTAAACGTTTGTCTTGCTTTGGCTTTATCTCCAAGGTCGGAGCAACGTAGGGTTTTCCCTCTAATTTAGATACAAGATCGGCTAATTCATTTGATTGTTTCTCTGGACGAGTGATTGCGATAATCTTTCCTTCCAATGACAAGAGGTTTCACTTCCTAAACCACGAGAGCTCTTCCCGTAACTTTACTACATCACCGATGACTATAACGGCTGGAGCTTTAACCCCTCTCTCTTGAGATGTCTGGACGATATCGCTGAGAGTCCCAACCGTGACTCTCTGACCAGCCGTCGTTCCACGTTCTATGATGGCGACGCTTGTTTGAGGGTCCCGGCCACCCTCTATCAGACGCTTAACGATCTCTCCAAGCGCTTTCACTCCCATTAAAATGACAATAGTATCAACGGATGTAGCCAACTTCTCCCAGTTTACACGGTTCTTCGACTTTTTTGGATCCTCGTATCCAGTGACTATGGCTACAGACGATGCGTAACCGCGGTGAGTTAGGGGGATGCCGGCATAAGCGGGAACCGCAAGAGCCGAGGTTACGCCTGGTACAACCTCAAACATGACTTTTGCTTTTCGCATCGCTTGAGCTTCTTCTCCGCCCCGCCCAAAAAGGAAGGGGTCTCCACATTTCAACCTGACAACGACCTTTCCTTCACGGGCTTTTCTCACTAAGACCTCATTGACCTCGTCTTGTGTGATATGTTGTTCGTCAAGTCGCTTTCCTACGTAGATTTTCTCTGCTTCTTTCGGGATCAGTTGAAGAATGGATTTAGTGATAAGGCGATCATATACAACTACGTCCGATTTTTCCAGAATTTTCTTCGCCTTTAGGCTTAGGAGACTCGGGTCTCCTGGACCTGCGCCCACAAGGTATACTTTACCTTTCATGGAGATCTCTCCTTCGTTCAATAAGTTTGGTGCCTCCAGCCTCTAGGAGTTCATGGGCTAACTTGGATCCGACCTTCTCGGGAGACGCAGGATCTCCAACTTTTGATGCTTGAATCCTCATTTTTCCATCAGGAGAGAGGATGGAGGCATAGAGCGACAGGGTGTTGTTCTGCACTTGAGCGATGGCGCCTACTGGGATTTTGCATCCTCCCCCTATCTCTTTGATGAAGGCTCTTTCAGCCAGCACCGAGGCCATCGACGGCCCATGGTCTATCCTTTTCAAGACTTCTATAACCTCTTTTTTATCCTCTCTGACAACGACTGCTAATGCTCCTTGGCCGGGAGCAGGTGTGAAATCTTCAAGTGATAATCTTTCAGTTATGCAGCCTTGCATGTTTAGACGCTGCAACCCTACTTCTGCTAGGATTATTCCCTCATATGGTCCTTGCTTAAATTTTTTCACTCGCGTCTCAACGTTACCTCGAATGGACTTTACCCTTAGATCAGGTCTCAAATAAAGGAGTTGTGCCATTCTTCGCGGGCTTCCTGTTCCTATGAGGGCTTCTTTAGGCATCTCTTTCAACTTCACATCTTCTTTTGAAACTAGCACATCATAGGGTGATTCCCTCTCCGGCACAGCCGCGATGGTCGTTTTTAGGTGTTGTATTACTGGCACATCCTTCATGCTATGTACGGCGAAGTCAACATCTCCACAGAGAACAGCCTTATCAATCTCTTTCTCAAAGATTCCTTTTTGTTTAATCGAGATTAACGGTTTGCGGGTTATCCTGTCACCAATCGTCTTAATTATTCTAACTTCAACCTGTAAATCTGGAAACTCTTTTTTTAATCTTTGGATTACGAAATTTGTTTGTACGAGTGACAGTCGACTTCCGCGTGTTCCAACAGTTAGCTTCATGCAGATCACTATTAGGGAGTTCTAATCGCCGCTTCCATGGCCTCTAGAGTTTTGGTTATGTCCTCATCGGTATGGGCTGTGGAGATGAAACAAGTCTCAAACTGTGACGGTGGGATAAACACACCACGCTTCATAAGTTCACGTTGATAATGCATAAATTTAGCTTTGTCTGAAGATTTAGCGGCTTCGTAGTCTATAACGGGCTTGTCTGTGAAGAAAATTTGAAACATTGAGGCTACACTATTAATCTGAGCTGGAACTTCAACATCCTCAACAATGTCTAGGAGTCCCCTCCTAATTTTCTCCCCTACCTGCCCGAGGCTTACATATAAAGTGTTTCTGCTTTCAGTAAGAATCTTTAGAGATGCTATTCCAGCAGTCACTGAGATAGGGTTCCCGCTATAGGTGCTCGCTTGATAGACCTTTCCAAGCGGAGAGATGAGCTCCATTATTTCTTTTTTGCCGCCGTACGCAGCTATGGGAAAACCTCCGCCCATAACCTTTCCCAGTGTAGCCATGTCTGGAACAACGCCGTAGTATTCTTGCGCTCCACCCAACGCCAATCTAAAACCAGTGATTACTTCGTCAAAGATTAGGACGATTCCCTCCTCCCTGGTTATCTTGCGAATCTCCTGGAGATAACCATCATTAGGGAGGATTACGCCGGCGTTTCCGATAACCGGCTCGATTATTACGGCGGCAATCTCATCGTGGTTCTGCTTGACATCTCTCTCGAAAGATTCGATATCGTTAAAGGGCAGCACTATAGTATTCTTTGCAGAGTCTTCCGGAATCCCCAGTGATGTTGGTGCTCCGAAGGTTGTGGCGCCGGATCCCGCCTTCACCAAGACATAGTCATGCGCACCATGATAGCATCCTTCAAACTTAACGATCTTGTCTCTTCCAGTGTACCCTCTCGCCACCCTTACCGCGTGCATAGTTGCCTCAGTTCCACTATTCACAAGTCTAATCATCTCGAGGCAAGGAACAGACCTTGCGACCAGTTCTGCCAACTCCACCTCATCCTCTGTCGGGGTCCCGTAAATCGTTCCCTTTTCCAACTGTCCCCTAACGGCTTCGATGATCTTTGGGTGGGCATGGCCCAATATGAGGGGGCCATAGGCTAAGCAATAGTCAATGTAAACGTTTCCATCAACATCGTAGAGTTTGGATCCCTTAGCATGCGATGTGAAGAAGGGATAAGGCTCGAATGCCCTAACTGGGCTATTGACCCCTCCAGGCATAAACTTCTTAGCCTTTTCGAATAGAGTCTTAGAGTTAGGTTCATTCATTTCTAATCAACCACTTTGCAACATCTTTAGCGAAATAAGTGAGAATCACGTCCGCTCCAGCCCTCTTTATAGCCGTCAAAACTTCAAGGACAACGGCTCTTTCATCAATCCAGCCTCTCTCAGCAGCGGCTTTAATCATGGAGTATTCGCCGCTTACGTTGTAGGCCGCCGTTGGCAACCCGTACTTCCTCTTTATCCTATAGATCAAGTCTAAATAAGCTAACGCCGGTTTAACCATGACGATGTCAGCCCCCTCCTTTATATCCAGCCCAACCTCACGGAGAGCCTCATGGGAATTAGCATAATCCATCTGGTAGCTCCTCCTATCACCGAAGGACGGAGCAGAATACGCTGCCTCCCTAAAGGGTCCGTAAAAGTGAGATGCATGCTTAGCCGAGTAGGCCATGATGGCTACGTGTGTATAGCCCTCGTGATCTAATGCTTTCCTAATCGCTTGAACTTGACCATCGATCATGCCGGATGGCGCTACAACATCTACACCCGCCTCCGCGTGGCTTATAGATATCTTCTGCAAAACTTCAAGGGTCTGATCATTCAATATCTCGTTATCCTTCACAATCCCGCAATGTCCGTGACTCGTATATTGGCAGAGGCAAATATCGGTCATAACAACAAGTACGTCCCCTAACTGTTCTTTTATGGATTTGATTGCCTGCTGGACAACACCCTCACAATTGTACGCGGAGGAACCAGTTTCATCCTTAACTGCAGGAATCCCGAATAAGATGACTGCTGGTATACCTAATGCAGCGATGCCTTCAGCCTCTTTAACGGCACTGTTTAGGGGCAATCGAAATTGGCTAGGCATAGAATGTATCGGTTCGGGGATAGTAATGTCATCCTTAATAAACATCGGATAAATTAGGTCCTTTGAAGTTAGGATGGTTTCTCTTACGAGTTCCCTAATCTGGCGCGTTCTCCTAAGCCTTCTCAATCGAACATGGGGAAACATCAACAATGTCCTCCTCCAAATGAATTAGATTGAATAGCCTTCGGGCGACGGAAATCGTGTTTACATCATCACTTAAAGCGGCCTTCCTTATATTCGAGATTGGGTGACGGAGGATTCGTTCAGTTAGAACAAGTGTCAAATCATTGATGACCTTTTGCTGCTTTTCGTCTATCTCTCCCAGCATCTTCAGAGCCTTTTTCAGCTCTTTACGTCTGACTTCTTCCACTCTCCTGCATAAAGAAGAGATAACGGGTTCTGCTCGTTTACGTTTGAGGGTCAACTCTAAGTTTTTCAGTTCACTCGCAACTATCGCTTCAGCTTTTTGGATCTCTTCACGGCGCATCTCGAGGTTTATCTCAGCAACCCCACGCAAGTCATCGATATTGAGAACCCTCACACTCGGCAAGCTAGCCATGTCCTCCTCGACATTTCTCGGCTGGGACAGATCCATGACAATTAACCTTTTATCGCCCCGCCTATCTAAGACTTCTTCAATCATGCTTTTCTTTAATACGTAATGAGAAGCGGCAGTTGCAACGACCACCGCATCAACATCAGCTAAAATGTCTGTGATCTTAGCAAACTCAATCGCATACCCACCCAGCATCCTCGCAAGCCTAACACCTCTCTCACGGGTTCTATTCGCCACAAAGATTACGACATGTTCTCTTGAGGCTAATGCTTTGCCTACAAGTTCTCCGATCTCTCCCGCTCCAATTATGACTATTTTTCTGTCTTTAAGACTTCCAAGATTCTCCTTGAGTAATTCGACAGCCGCTGAACCCATTGAAACCGCACCTTTATCGATCGTGGTTTTGAGACGAACCCTCTTCCCAGTCTTAATAGCTTTCTCGAAAGTTGTCTTAAGAGCTCGTCCAACTGTGCCACATTTCTTCGACTCTTCAAAGCCTTTTTGAACCTGACCTAAAATTTGATCCTCGCCTACGATCATCGATTCTAAACCCGATGTCAGTCTTAAAAGGTGAATTAACGCCTCAGAGCTGAAGGATTTTTCAAGTTTCCGGTAGAACACTTCTTTGTCAAGGTTATTTCTCATCCTCCAATACTCAGCGACTTGGCTTGACAACTCCGCTAAATACCGCTCAGAGGTAACCATGTAGATTTCAACTCGGTTACAGGTCTGTAATATCACGCATTCATCAACGTGATTAAATGTACTTATCTCTTTTAGTGCTTCACGAGGCTGGTTGAAGGTTAACTTCTCCAAGACTGTTACGGGAACATTCTTGTATGTAAAACGCAGGTTTACGATGCCGCTTGTCTCTTCTACTTTAACCATCTCATCTTTATTGATGCTCGATGATTTGCTTGGCAAAATTCTTAGCCCCCTCAAGATTCCCCTCTTTTAATAAGTTTCTAATCTTAGGATTTTTAATAATTCGGTAGAGAAGGCTTCTGCGCGACTTCCTATTCGGGATATGGGCTTTTACGAGTGCCCGAGCATAATGCTGTAGCTCCACTTGGAGGATATCTTCAGAAGTGATAACTTTCTCCAGTCTTTTCCTCAGTATCCTCGCCATTGCAGGGCTTCTTCCACCAGTGCCAATTGCCACCCGAATCTCACCAAAACGTGCCGTTGCAGGCAGACAGAAGCTGCTAATAGATGGATTATCAACCACAGACACGAGAGTTCTCAGCCTAGTTGCCTCAACGGCAATGTTTTCATTCAATTTCTGGTTGTCTGTCGCTACAATAACAATGTCAGAATTTGACATCAAAGAAGTAATCGATGAAGGATTAACTCCCAGATCGGACTCCACTAACCTAACCTTTCCCATCTGACCTAACTGTTTGAGACCCCTTGTAAACCTCTTGCTGACGACGGCGATTCTCGAATTCTCCTCTAAGAACTTTCTGACCTTCCTCTCGCCTATTATTCCGCCACCGAATATTATGACGTTTCTGCCTTCAAGATTCAAATCCACAAGCACTATTTACTCCCCTCACGTCTTTCTGTTGGTAAAGTAATTTTATAACGGTGTTATATAAGATTATCCCTACATCTAATGACGAATCCTTAGATTTTGGGGACGATAAAAATCCTTCCCTCCCAATGATAAACTAATTAAGGGATAATGGGCACTAAAGATGTCTTAAAACTTGACCCTTCAGGAATTGGATAAAGAATTGGCCAGAGAAGTCATCGCCATGGATGATGAAGTTGACCATTTCAGCCTGTACATGATACGTCAGCTGAAGGCGGCTGTTGAAGACGAAAGAGTTATCATAGAAATTGGCCTGAATGCAAGAAGAGACTGCCTAGGTTTTGGTCGTCCCTCTTCAAATACGACTTCAATTCTCTTGTCTATTTTGTCAATGTTGGGGTGTTTTATTATGGTTAAGATTAGTAGCGGCTCATCATGCATAGTTTCAACTTTTGCCTTTACAACGATCTCAAAGATGCCGGCGGCTTGATCTATAACGTCCTCCATTCCCCTTACCTCGGTCAGGAAGAATAGGCCGTACGACTCGTTTTCTCTTATCAAGCTGCGAACTTTGCTCAGAAGCTCACTAACTTTTCTTCTATCTTCGTTATGTAGAAGCAGGGAATCTAGGAAGTCGCCGAAGAGACAGCTCTTCTTCGTCAGCTTCATGTAGAGCTCCCTTTCAACCAACATGAGGTGTTGGGGTTTGATAGTCTGCAATGGCTTACTCACGGCTTCCTCCGAAGCCTGGTCGAAGACGCATCTAGGCCAAAAAGCCGTGACTAATACAACATCTAAACCTTATAGTAGCTGAAGACCAAAGCACCTTAGAAAGCATATTAATAGAGAAGTGTTCTCTTCGGAGCAACGAAGGAATTCGCAGGTCTGAGTTCTATCCCATAGGCAACATCCATTATTCCCCCTTTCTACCTGTAAGAGAGTATCTCGCACATAAGGAAAGGAAGATCACTTCCTGCAACGTCGACTGCGGATCCTGCCAGAGATGCCAGTCCAAAAAGTGCGTTGGATGCCCAACCACACAATACTACAAAGGTTCTCTATAGTACGTTTTCGATAATGCATCCTAAACTTCTATATGGCCCTTGTCTGATATTTCGTAGGACCTCGGCTGGTTGTCTATGGCTAGTCCACGCATCTTCTCCACACCTGGAACACACGAGTTAGCCAACCATCCTTAAAAAAGGTGCGAAGCAGAATACCCCTTTGAGCCGAATAGAATCTTCGGTAATACTGAATTTGGGTTCCGATAATTGGCATTATCGGAACAGATTTTGGTTTGCCAAAGAGAAGTTCTTAGGAGATATTATTCTTGCCTTCATGCTCAGGATGTAAGGGCACTATTGGATGTGCTCAGGTTCAAGATCAACTTCACAATGTTGTTATTTAGCTTCTACGGTGGTTAAATCTAGGAAGCCGACCATGCGTCCTCTCATATGATGCTAACTCTGCATTCTGTCTCTGTTCTGCTCTCAACTTGCCTCCAGTATACTCTACTCTGTAGTAGGAGGCGCCAACTACGGGTTCCGAACCCGTTGGAAAATGTGACATCAGACGAGAATAGACTTGCCCCTCCCCTATATATAGAATGTCGTCATCATTTCCGAGTTCATAGATACCAAAGTTATCAGTCTCTCTGAAAATATTGTCTTTAGTGAAATAAGACCATCTGATAGGCAATGGCATACTATAAGATTGACACCTCATGTTAATAAAGATTGAAAGATAACTGCCCAACTTCCGATAACATTGATTGTCAGGATGTTTTTGGCTCATATCCTGTCCATGCATTGAAAAGTCAAAGGTTGGTTAGCTGGGCGCTTTAACATGCAGGTTTATGGCGATTTCAGCAATATCTGTTCCGTATTCTGCGATCCTTCTTATGCTCTCAAGAACCAGCCTTATGCCAACAATAGTTCGGGCTTCAATCTTGAGTCCAAGTAGCTGCTCGATTATTTCCTCTTCGAATCTCGCTACATCTTTTATCTTAACCATCGTCTCGTGAACCAGTTCGGCATCGTACTTGTATAGTGCCTTCATGGAGTTCTCTTGGGTCTCTGCTGCAACTTTGCTTACAGCAACGAGACTTTCCATGGTTTTTTCCTCTAAAGGGGCCTCCAGTGTCAAGACTACCCTAGCGATTCTAGCAGCATGATCCGCGCTTCGCTCAACACTTTTCACTATCAGACGGTAGCCCAGGCAATCCCTCGGGCTTGAGAGGCTGATCTCCTCTACAAGGAGTCTGTTGTCAACTGCTGCCTTCAACTGTCGAACAATAAAAAGGTAGAGTCTGTCAACCTCGTCGTCTCTTCGAACAATTTCTTGGGCCAAGGCTTGATCGTTGGTCCTTAAAGCTTCGATAGCATCTTTGAACATGAAGGTCATCAATATGTGCATACGTCTCATAGCCCTGTCCAGTGGAAGTTCCACGCTTCCAAGAAGACACTGGGCGATGACCTCATTTGCGTTTTCTTCCATTATCTCTACACCAATCAGTTTTTGATGAATTGAATTCCTAAGAAATCCTCTAGTCATCGCATCCTTCAGCCTAACCCGGATAATGTCATAGCCTACTAGATAGCGTGCAATGAACTCTGTGACGACTGCTTCGGGACGGTTGATTAGAGAAGCATCGAAGATCGACTCTGAAACCTCTTTAGGCTTTAGTTCTCCGCGGGGAACTAAGAGTAATGACATGTCGGGCTGTGGAATTAAGGCAATCTGATCTTTAGGTTTCAGTTCAACTGTTTCTATCCATTTCTTCGGAAGAGAAACGACGTAAGTAGAGCCTCCAGTGATTTGGACTTTCCTAAATTCGACAGATTGTTCCATAGACCTCACCGCTATAGACTAAATGGTAATCTATAGAGGCTAAATATGAGCCTTGGTCATATATAGTTTATGTCGAGAATGTATATGTAACTCAATTCATTTTCAATAGTAATGAAATACGAAATACGGAGGAAAACGAAATGAGTACATCTTCCAAAAATATCGCAACGTACTTGGTCATCGGCATCCTAATAGGTTTAGGAATCGGCTACCTAGTTACAACGCAGACATCAGCAAATCAAATCGCAGATCTTCAGCGCCAGATAGATGCTCTTAACGCAGAACTTCCAAGCGGTAATATAGTCCAGAAGGGCTCAGACACCCTCCTAATAGTGGCTCAACGATGGGCTGAAGAATACATGAACAAACATCCTGCAGTGTCTATCTCTGTTGCTGGAGGCGGTTCAGGGGTAGGATTTTCAGCTTTATCTCAGAAGACCACAGACATAGCTGACGCGTCAAGAGAAATTAAGGCTACTGAAATACAAACAGCTAAGTCCAACGGCGTAAACCCTGTGGAATGGGTCGTAGGTCTCGACGGCATAGCCATCGTGGTAAATCCCAACAACCCAATAACCCAGTTAACCATGAAGCAGCTGGAAATGATTTACAACGGAACATATACTAATTGGAGCCAGGTAGGAGGCAACGACGCGACCATTGTAACGTATGGCAGGCAGAGCACTTCCGGAACCTACGACTTCTTCAGAGAGCATGTCTTACACAACAGAAACTTTAGAGCTGACAATAGGGAACTTGCAGGCAACGCTGAAATTGTTCAATCAGTTCAAGGAGACGCAAACGGAATAGGCTATGTAGGCGTAGCCTACACCAAGCAAGGCGTAAACGTCAAGATTGTAAAGATGAGAGCTTCTGAATCTGCGACGCCGTTTGAGCCTTCTGTTGCCAATGTCAAAAGCGGCACTTATCCAATCGCGAGAAAGCTGTACATCTACACAAATGGCATTCCAACAGGTGCCCTTGCGGACTATGTGGCTTTCATACTAGGTCCTGAAGGCCAACAATTACTCGAAGAAGTCGGCTACATCTCATACATCAAAGTCGACATGTGAGGCGCATGGATGAAATGCACAGAATCTTTCCCATTTTTTGTGAATGTCTGAAACTTGAGGTGAAATCAAGTTGGAAGAAAATTGGGCGAAAAAAATACGAGGTCTTAATCTGAAAGAATTTTTGATTGAAAAGCTTCTTTTTGCCAGCGCAACGATATCTATCATAGTCGTGATTTTGATCTTCTTCTTCCTATTCAGTCAAGGTGCACTCGCTTTTCGCGAAATTTCAATTCCTGATTTCTTGTTTGGGCAAAGCTGGCAGCCCACTTCCGTCATTAAGCCTGAATTTGGGGCTGTGCCCTTGGTTTATGGCACTATGGTTGTTACTTTTATAGCCATGGCAATATCAGTGCCCATAGGAATCATAATAGCTGTATACATAGCAGAAGTTGCAAATCCAATAGAGAAAGAAATCCTCAAACCGATAGTAGAGCTGCTTGCCGGCGTACCCTCAGTGGTATACGGCTTTTTCGCTTTAGTAACTTTGGCAGCATGGATTCAACAGTTAACCGGTACAAACTCTCGATTAAACGCCTTAAACGGTGGGATAGTACTTGCGATCATGGTTATACCGACAATCGTCAGCCTTGCAGAGGACGCCATAACCTCTGTGCCGAGAGAATACCGAGAAGGATCGATGGCGTTGGGAGCTTCCAAATGGGAGACAATCCGTAATGTTGTGTTACCCTCTGCCGCACCCGGAATCTTGGCAGCCACACTCCTAGGTTTCGGAAGAGCTGTCGGAGAAACCATGGCGGTGTTAATGGCTACAGGAAACGCCACAATAGTGAACTTCAACATTCTAGACTCGGTTCGGACAATGACCGCCACAATAGTTATCGAAACCCCTGAGGTTGCCTTCGGAAGCCTACATTACCATGCACTATTCGCAGTCGCTGTTTTCTTGTTCGCCATAACTTTCGCCTTCAATTATCTGGCAGGAGTCGTTATGAGGCGATTCAGGAGGACAGGGCGATGAACATAAAACTCTTGAAGCAACGCATCTACTTCCAAATTTTCAGGATAACTACGGCCTCAGTGATCTTGTTCCTTTTTCTCATGATATGGACCTTCATTTCGAACGGAATAGGAGTTATTGACTGGACCTTTTTGACTGATATACCAAGGCGGGGAATGACTGAGGGAGGAATCTTCCCAGCCATCGTAGGAACAATATACCTGACCTTGGGAGCCGTTGCCTTCGCGCTTCCAGTGGGAGTTGCATCTGCAATCTACCTTGTAGAATATGCGCATGAAGGGCGACTGTTGCGGATGATAAATTCGGCCATAATAAACCTTGCCGGTGTCCCGTCTATCGTGCATGGGCTTTTCGGTTTTGGACTCTTTGTGATCTTCCTTAACTTAGGCACGTCGATCCTTTCAGGGTCTCTAACCCTCTTCCTCATGATCTTGCCAATTGTGATCTCGGCTTCTAGGGAAGCTCTTCTGAGCGTTCCAAAGTCTTTTCGGGAAGGCTCACTAGCCTTGGGAGCATCCAAATGGCAGACGATAAGGCATAACGTTCTGCCCTACGCATTACCCGGCATACTCACAGGCACAATCCTAGCTGTGGCAAGAGCAGCCGGCGAAACTGCGCCAATCATATTAACTGCAGCGTTCTTCTTTCGCCCAACTTTGCCAAAGTCAATGTTGGATGGAACTATGGCGCTCGCCAGCCACATCTATTACATGGCTACTCAGCATCCCAACATCGCCTTGGTTCGACCTTTGACTTACGGATCAGTCTTAGTCCTCTTGGGGATAGTTCTCTCTCTTAACCTCGTGGCAATAGTCATTCGAACTAGGCATCGAAGGAGGAAAAACTGGTAGCATGTCAACGAAAATTGAGACTAGAGACCTTAGCGTTTCATTCGGAGATGTTCAAGCCATAAAAAGCATATCTATGAAGATTCTCGCTAATAGAGCCACAGCTGTTATAGGGCCATCCGGATGCGGAAAGTCAACGTTCATAAAAAGCCTTAATCGAATGAATGAGTTGACCCTGAACTCGCAGACAACTGGCGAAGTTCTACTGGACGGAGAGAACATTTACGGCAATAATTATGATGTTGTCACTCTTAGAAAGAAAGTTGGCATGATCTTCCAGAAGCCGAACCCATTTCCAAAATCAGTCTACGACAATGTGGCGTATGGTCCCAGAGTACATGGAATCCACAAGAAAGAGGCATTGGATAGGATTGTCCAAGAGAATTTGAAGAAGGCAGCCTTATGGGACGAGGTTTCAGACAGACTGCATCCATCAGCTATGGGTCTATCCGGAGGTCAGCAACAAAGGCTGTGCATAGCGAGAACCCTAGCAGTTGAGCCTGAAGTTATCTTGATGGATGAACCATGTTCAGCACTCGATCCGATCGCGACAGCGAAAATAGAGGGTTTGATGCGGACTTTGTCCACGGAATATTCAGTTGTGGTAGTCACCCACAATATGCAGCAAGCTGCGAGGGTCTCAGACTACACGGCTTTTCTTTATCTTGGAGAACTTATAGAATACGGTTCAACCAAGGATATCTTTGAGAACCCGAAAAATGAGCTTACAGAAAAGTATCTAATAGGAAAGTTTGGTTAGGTGAAAATGCCTTGAGCAGATTACTTGACGCAGGTTTGGAAAGACTAACAACCATTCTGCTTAGAATGGGAGAAATAGCAGAAGAAACAATAGAACTATCTATTGACGGTTTCCTCAAAGGTCTAGATGTTAGTGACAGAGTACGTTCTCTATCGGAAACTCTAGTTAGCATGAGCGTTGATGCGGAAGACAAAGCGTTTGAACTTATAGCCAAATATCAGCCTGTGGCATCCGATCTCAGAATCATAAAGTCATACATTAAAATCGCGCATGATCTTGAGAGATACGGCAGATATGCTTGGGATATCTCTTTCATTCATAAAAGACTCGCACAGTCAGAAAGATGCGAGGACCCATTAGTACTCATAGAGAGGATGAGCGGAAAAGTGATAGATATGGTTCATGCCAGCATAGAAGCCTTAAGAAGCCATGACGTAGAGCTAGCCAAGACTTTAGCTAAGACCGAGAATGAAGTAGACGAACTATACTTCCAATACCTAGACTTTTCGGCGGAAGCTTCAATATCAACTAGATGCCTAGTCACAAATGTTCTGGCTGTCAGATACTTGGAGAGAATAGCAGATCACGCTACATATATGGGCGAATCAATTGTCTACATAGCCACAGGGGAGAAGGTGGTTCTCAGGTGATTAATAAAAATCATAGTCTGGAATGGGTTAGAATTATGGTAATGAAATAATGTGATAGGAGATGCATATAAAAATGGAAAAAAGAAGCTACTCGTGGTTTGAGAGACGGAGAAGAACAGAAGCTTTAAACTTGGCTCAAAACCAAATAACAAAAGCCCTTGACACCACAGCTCTACTTGATAAGGCAATGCAATACTTTCTAGCAGAAAAAAGAAAAGAAGCGGTTCAAAGTATCGAGAAACTATTCAAGACGGAGGAAGACGTGGATAGCTTACGAAGAGAGATTTTCAAGGAGCTATCAAAGGGCGGAGCATTGTCTGCGGAGTCTAGAGAAGACCTAATGCACCTTGTGAAACGCCTTGACACTCTCGCCGATTACGTGAAAGACGCGGCCAGATGCCTAAAAATGCTTGTAGACACGAATATCCCTAAAGAACTGCTGGAAAACACTGGTCGCATGACTTCTACATTGGTGAAATGCGCTACAACCTTACGGGGAAGTATTGAAAAGATTTCAGAAGATCCAGCGGTAGCCATAGAGAAAGCAAAAGAGGTTGAACGAACCGAACATGAAATCGATCAAAACTACCTTGACACCAAACCCTTGTTCATCAAATATGCGCAACAAATGAATCCCGGCTCCATAGTAATATTCGACGACTTAATTGAGTTCGTAGAACAGGCTGCCGACATGTGTGCAGACACAGCCGACTACATAGTAATACTGGCTGGTAGAGAGTGATAAGTGTTAATGTCCAGAAACTATTCGAATGTTGCTTCATTACTAGAATAAGTTACTAGGTGATTCCATGAAGAAGACGGTTCTTTTCATATGCACGCATAATTCGGCTCGTTCTCAGATGGCAGAAGGATTCTTAAACGCCCTTCATAGAGACAGATACGAAGCGCACAGTGCGGGAATAAAGCCAACCAAGGTCAATCCGTATGCTGTCAAGGCGATGGCGGAAGCCGGAATTGACATCTCAAAACAACGTCCGAAAAGTATTGAAGAATTTCGTGGAAAAATCTTTGACTATGCTGTAACAGTATGTGATGATGCAATATGTTTCCTTTGATAAGAATGGAGGCTAACGGATCAAAGGATGCGGCCATCAAAGAGTTCGAGCCGAAAATTCGCAGATGATACAATAAAAGTCATGGTACTGATCATCGTCCTCTCCATTTCCTTGCTTTAC